>OASX01000065.1_pt1 | contig 142428 bp, 126 predicted proteins | sample 1516531 | NCBI WGS metagenome assembly OASX01 (sample SAMEA2579911, study PRJEB22360) | human gut metagenome | biome: human gut; feature: human-associated habitat; material: faeces | place: Denmark | collected 2008/2010
TACATCTTTTCTATGCTTACTCAAGCGTGTGATTGACCCTAGCGTGCTTAATCACTCTATCTGATACGATAATAACGCTATCAGAATTACTTGTCAAGAAGTTTTTGTTGACTTTTTGATATATATTAAGTATGATATGCTTATAAATACCAATAAAAGCAATGAAAGGAGTGTTTATACTGAGTTATGGAGCATTACGAAAAGAAAATCAGTTTCTTAGGAGAAAATATACAGACCATAAGAAAGCACAGAGGAATGAAACAACAGGAACTTGCGGACAAAATCGGTATCAATATGCAGAGCCTTTCCAAGATTGAACGGGGTGTAAATTATCCTACCTTTGATACATTAGAAAAGATAATGGACGTGCTGGGTGTAACCCCAAATGAATTACTGTCGGGAGAATGGAAGTATGTTAATCAAGCCGAAAAGGAAGTCTGCCAGTTTTTAAGAATTGAAGAACGACTAAATGCAGAATTAAAACATGGGCATTATGACAACTTCTTTGACAGCGAAGAAGAATGGCTGGAATATGAGTTGAAAAAGTTACGGGAATATATTACCGACTACATCAACGGAAAAAGCATTGTAGCGTCCGACCTTTATCCAATCAAAGAATTTATCCAGCATTTGAAGTTTCAAAAACTGTTAGACCACTATGATGATTTATACAGCATGGATATGTTCGGTGAAAGCATAGAGGGACATAAATATAGGACACCTTATCAAGTCGTAAAAATGATAAACCCCAATTCAAAAGAAGATATGGAATTATTACGGGAAGTATTGAAAAATAACGATTTTGATGATGAGGACGAGTAACCCTTTTCCTCTTTGTAGAAGATACAGCAAACAAAAAGCCCAGTAAAGAGTGCAAAGCACCACCAATGGTGGCAAGGCTCTTGACAGGGCTTTTCCTTTACTGTTTGTGGCAGACAAGAGGAAGAAAGGGACAAAATCTGATTTGTAGTAAATTATATAAAAACGATATGAGATGTATTTGTATCATTTTCTTGTTGACACCATTTATATTAAGTGATATATTTGTCTTATAAAGATACAAAAACATCACATTGAAAAGAGGGATGATTATGACAAAAAAACAAATGAAACAAGTTATCTTTATGGGAGTAGGGTGTGTAATATTACTGATTGCAGGGATAATTTACTCTTTATTATTTAACGACGCACGCTGGGTTAAAAACATGGATATGTCTAATTATGTATTTTCCATAAAGGATATACCAATGTTGATAGTCGGTGCTTTGATAGCTATTTATGTCTTATATGTAACAGTTATCTTCTTTAAAAACGCCTTTTCTAAAAATTTTAAAGACAAAAACTATTCAAGAACAGTATCTTCATATTGGGGACTGTGTGGAATATTTGGATTTCTAGGTTTTAGCGGTTTTTGGACTTATTTTGAATATGGGAAAATATATCCTTTTGTATTCTTTATATTTTTTGGCTTTTTCGGCTTTTTCTTTGAAGGAAAACTTTCTCACACTTTAGAAGATGAACTTTTTTTAGAAAATAAAAGAAAAGCAGAAATAAACGCCTATAAAGTAGGATTTAAACTTCTCTTTATAGTCATTTGGCTTATGGCAATAGGAATGTTTTCTCGTAATGTGGAATGGTGTGCAATTTTTATGCTCATTTCTGTTTCACTTATCTATGCTTTAGTCATTTTTCTTAGCAACTATTTATTATACCGCTACGAAAAAGGAGAATAAGTCATGGTAGAAGATTTCATGTGCAACTTAAAGGTATATCGTGTAGCACAAGGTTTAACACAAGAACAACTGGCAGAAAAAGTCGGGGTTCGTAGAGAAACAATTATGAGGTTGGAAAAAGCACAATACAATCCATCTCTAAAACTGGCGATTGATATTTCACGGGTTCTCAATGCACCGATAGAAGATATTTTCATTTTTAAATAAGATAGTGGTAGTAAATTCGGTTCTATGTGATATTGGGAACAATAGAATATTAAGTTTTACATCAATATAAGAGTAATGCAACTATAATGTTAATTTGTATTGCTTGGAGGAACAATACCTGATGAAGATGATAATGATGTCATCGCAGAACAACTTGCAAAAATCAGTGAACAGATGGCAATTAAGAATAGGCGTAGCAAAAAAATTTGGAAAATTGCTGGGGTTATATTCCTAGTAATTGTGCTATTGAATATCCTCTTGATAATATTTAATATGTCAGTATCTAAAAACGTTTCAACAGATAGTAGCACCACTTTCATAGAAATAGGTGAAGATGATGTGATTGATGTAGAATAATTTCCAACATACAATCCCAGTTTGACAACTTTATATCCATACACACAAAGCAGTTAGTCTTAGGATTGACTGCTTTTTAACAAAAGACACCACTCAGGTGTAAAGGGTGTCTTTTTAGTGCTATTTTATTGTCATATCAAGGCTCATTCAATTGTGGTAAATTCGTGGTAAATTAAATAATTTTCTATGCTTCAAAGTGCTTGAAAGTATAGTGTTTATGCGGATAATCGCAAATTAGATATAAAATTTGAAAAGAAATTTTTTATCACTTACTTGAACAGATGTCCCTGGTACTTCAAAAAAATCTTCCGCTTGATAAGGAATTTCATATCCATTCAGAAATCTCAATAAACCAAACTTATTTTTTTACAATAACAATGCTTAATCCTCATATAGCACCTTATAAGACAGCAGGATTCTTAGAATCCTTGTATCAAATATTCTGTTCCATCCTGCCATCTTTCCATATTTCTTTTAAGCTACTTCTTTTTAATCAAACACGATTTTCTTAACAATTTTAGAGCGTTTGAAATAATAAACGGTTGCAATTCGTTTGTCCATATATTGACTTAATTCTGCTCCTGATATCATAATCCTATATTTTTTCTCTGCTCCTTTTCTTCCTTCCTGTAACCTGACAGTTCCACATAAGCACTTATCATTTTTATGTTCTTTCATAACAAACTCACTTCTGTCACTTAATAGAATAGCTTTAAAATTTGCCATATTAACTGTGTCTTTATACCTCAATCGTTTCTGTTGAATTCCTTCGCATAAATCAATTACAAAAAAGAGGAAACGAGAAAAGTAGTAGATTGTCATACAGAAAATAACAATCCCAACTATCACACCCGCGATAGCATCTGCTGTTGAGTCATCATTTATTACATTGAAAAAAATTCTTTGACTGGTCCAACTCAATACCACAAAAAGCAAAAAATCTTTTATTACAAAGCCAATATACATATTCTTAAGTTTCATAAATATTATTTCCTTTCTTACATGTTACCATCTCATATAGAAAACTCTCTTTCCTCCCCCTTTAGGCTTATCAACTGGTTGACTTCCTGAAACGACATTATTTACAACATTTAGCAAACTGCTCGTCCAATCTGGCTTTGAATGCTTATATACCATCTCTCCTAATTTTTTTGTTTCTCTATCTAACTCTGCTTTTCTTCTTGCAATAACACCTCGTTTACCTCCCGCCTTTGCTTTGTTATAGTCACGAATCCTATTTCTCATGCGCCTAATCTTTCCTTTTGCATAAATACTATCCTTCTTCTGATAGTGAGTTCCTCCTGATATTGATATTCCAACATTTATTACTGAATTTGTGACATCCCAAGCTGTGATTCCTCCAGTTTTACTCTTTTTCCATAAACTATATCCTTCTGTTATTCCAGCAATTACCCCTTGACCTATTGCCTGTCCAACTGCACTTCCTAATGGTCCAAATCCACTAACGCTTAATGCCCCAGAAACAAAACTTGAAGCACCTACTTCTACCAAGCCATCGTTCCATTTTTCGTCCGTTACAATGTTAGTTGCAATTGTTGTTATCATACCAAAAGCTGCAGAAGCTGCACCCACTAAAACACAATGCAATATTTTTCCATCATCATCTTTTCTTTGAATGGGATTGCTGTCACAATATAAATATAAATTTTTCGCTGTTGAATCAACATTTACAACTAGCACTTCTAAAACATCTGGCGATAACATTCTTCCCGTCTCCGGATCGTAATACCGACTATTCAGATAGTACATTCCCAGTTCTTCGTCATAGTAGTATCCCTTGAAACGGAATGGATTCCTTCTGCCCAGTCCATTCGAACTGTAATCCGTCAGATTCAGCAGTTTTCCCCAGGAATTATACTCATATTTTACAAGTTCCGTTCCGTGACTGTCAAGAATTCCCAGAATATCCCCAAAAAGATTTTTGCGGTAGAAATACATCTCATTCTGATACTTCATGGCAAACACATTACCCTTGTCATCGTAGAAGAAATCGATCCTGCTGCCGTCACTGGACGTCTGCATCAGAATGGCCGAACCATCCAGATAAAAGTCTGTCGTAACGCCATTGACCGTCTTTCGGATTCTCTTTCCGCTGTCATTGTACATGCAGTACATATCCAGTCCGGCGCCTGTGATGTGCTTCAGCTGATGTCCTTTTTCCCATTCCATCTGCATCCCCAGATACTGGAGCGGATTTCCCATGGCATCATAAGTAATTGCCTGTCCATTGTAGAAATGAAGCTGATCTCTCCAGCCTCCGGTCTGATACTCAAATGTATCGGACTTCCACGGTGCTTCTGTGATCACTGGATTTTCGATATAACGGTACTCGTCTCTTCTGACCATATTTCCACCCACATCATAGGTGTAACAGATTGTCTTATTCTGCTTCTGATTATCTTCTCGTACCAGCTGGTTCAGTGCATCATAGTAGTAGCGGATTTTTCTTTCGCTGCCATCGGCGCTTCTCTCCACCATTGTTTCCACATTTCCACAGGCATCATAGGTGTAGGATTCTGCACGGTTTCCTTCCCGGACAGATGCAACCAGGTTTGTAGTCACTCCTGCCTCTTTGCCTGAGACGTATGTATACTCCTGAGTCGATGTATTCGTATCAGAGAAGTGATTGTGAGTACGGATCACACGTCCAAGGGCATCATATTCATAGGCAATCTTCTGGGCGCCGTTGATCTTGATTCCATATCCAAGTCCTGGTTTCTGCTGTTTCTCTACATCCCCGTAAAGGAATTCCACCTCATGTCCGACTCGATCTTTCTGATACGTATATCCTTTGACACGATTTTTCTCATCATACACTTTGCGAAGTTTCATTCCGTCAGAACGGTCTGTTCCTACCATTCTTCCGATCAGGTCATACTGGTATGTGCTAATCACTCCACTGCAAAGATCTTTGTGCCTTGCAATTTTTCCACAGCTGTCATACGTATTTTCAAACAGTTTTTCTTCTCTGCCGTCTGCGGTGATCAGATACTGTGCCGCAAGCTGTTCTTCCGAATTGTATTCATTTCGAACGGCTTCCCCTGTCGCATAGGTAATCCTGTCCGCAAGACCGTTCCGGCTTCGAAGCGTGGTGCGCTCCAGTTCTCTTCCTCCAACCGACACGGATTCCAGATTTCCAAACGGATCATACGCATAATCATACGTAAATCCATTGTGACCGATGGACGTCACTTTTTCGTTTTCATAGGTGTAAGAAACTTTCACTTCTTTTCCATCCACCATTCTCGCAACTTCTGTCATCTTATCCGTGTTAGCATCGTATGCATAGGAAGTGGCATTTCCTTTTGCATCTGTCAGCTTTGTCAGAAGACGGTTCTTGTCATCATATTCATAATGCACGGTATTTCCTCTGGAATCTGTGATCGTCTTCGGCTGCTTATAATCGGATGTGTATGTCATAGACGATTCCATGCGCTCACTGCACTCTTCCAGGATCCACCATTTGTTGACCTGGCTGTTTGACTGGTGGGCTGTCAGAATGATATCTGCCAATTTTTGATGGGAATAATCCATCACATCCAGAGACAGGTTTCCATCCTTACAGATGATCGCATATCCATTTCCCGGTGACACCTCTTCGAATCGGAACAGCTGATTTGCAGCTCCCGACATAGCCGTCTCCAAAGAAAGAATAGAAAAGCCTCTGTCGTTGGTTCCTGATTTTGCCAGCACTTTTCCCGGTGCGTGAACCGGCTCTAACTGATAATACGTGCCGTCATATGGCAGCAAACGATACTGCTGGTTCATCCCGCCATTGTAGTTGAACTGCACTGCCTGTGTTCCTGCTGCTGTCGAAGCATTCTTCACATCAATATATTGTCCCGAATGACGTACCCGGATATGATAAGTCCCTCCCGCTTTCGGAACTGCTGAAACAGTTCCCTCATCTGCCGGTTCAAAATACCAGTCCTGATGTTCGTTTCCTTCTTTTCGTGTATAACTCTGCACCGGCTGTCCGCTTGTGGTACTCTTTGGTCCATTTGTCAATGCTTTCTTATCTTTCGTTGCCTTGCTGGTGATCTGGAAACTTCCATCTGCGTTTGGATGCAGCTTCCATTTCTGTGCATCGGTATTGTTGTTTCCATAGATCTGGATCTTTTCTCCTTCTGCATCAGATTTGTTATTAAGATCCAGGCGGTATCCAGAGCCACAAAGAGGCTCAAACTGCATATATCCGTCTTTTCCATCGATCAGCTTCCATTTCTGCGCAGCACTTCCATTAAATGTATAAAGCTGAGCTGTTACTGCATTATTTGCTTCCCCGCCTTTCACATCCAGATAATTTCCAGAAACTTTTTCCCGGATATAATACACTCTGCCCGGTATGACTGCCCCAAGATGCTTTCCGCCATCTGCCGTCATCCGGATCGGCTGTCCTTTGTCATTGTATGTGAATCGATAACGGACTCCTTCGGAATTGGCAGCCTGAGTCAGATGATTTTTCGTATCGTACCGATATTCAAACCCCGTTCCATCAACACTTCCCATCTTGGTCAGACTTCCTTTTTTGTCGTATGAAAAACTCTCTTTTTCCGCTGCACTCACTGCATTGATCAGATTCCCGTCATCATCATACTGATAGCTTTCCCCATCATCTCTGACAAGCTGAACTCCTTTAAACAAGACCTGATTCACCTGATTGTAATACATCAGATACACATGGATCGCCTTGTATGTTTTCTTCGCCCCTTCATTTTGATCGTCTGTACTGAAGGTGTTGCTGACAAACTGCCATCCTTTGATATTTGGATTACACTGGAAATGATGCCATTTCACAGAATCATCCGTATAAATTACCGCTGCGGATAAAGAAAAATGTTTCTCTGGAATTCCAAAGCCCTTGACCCAGCAGCTCAGGTTAAAAATGTCTCCTTCTTCTCCGGTAATATTAATCCCCTGCATCAAATGGAGATTTTGTTCCATCTGTCCGTTTAATACCGCACATCTGCCTTTATCTGCAGTCATCACACTTTTGACCCCGGATGCCGCCGGATGGAATTCCCATTGATCCGGCGCTTCATTCGTACACCGTTCAAATCCCGGATTGTGGATCAGATTCAGTTCATTTGCCACATTTCCTGTTTCCAGCTGAACACCACTTACCAAAAGTGTTCCTCTTGCTCTTGTCATTCCCACAAACACGGAAATGGTTTCTTCTGCCGGAAGCTGGAATGTGAGAACCAGTCTCTCCCATCCGTCATCCACGTTTTTATCTGTCACATAGTCAATACAGCGTTCCCCCATGATTCTGGTCCGGTCTGCCCGGATTACGGATACAACCGCTCCCTGTTCCTGGTTTTCCGGGTTCAGCGATTCTGTTTTTACATAAGCAGACAACGTATATGTTCCAGCTGACAGATGCACATCCTGACAGATTCCTTCTTCTGATGTCAGCTCTGTTTTTGTCAGTTTCGCACTTTTTGTACCAATATATCCATCTGCATGTGTGATCGCTCCCCGTTTTCCATCTGACATACGACAGGTGTACCATCCGCCATCTCCATGAGACGGATCAAATGTTGGATTTCTCAGCAGACCATACACTGTTTTCTGAACAGAACCATCTTTACTCAGCTTATGATTTTTCATGCCGGATGTATAGTAAGAATAATTATTTGCAAATCCATCTGCATCCAGCACATCTGTCGGACGTCCCATATTGTCAAAATGCCACGTTGTTTTCTTATTATCTCCCGGACGTTCCATCTGACCATCCAATCCAGGTTCTTCAAAAATCGTAGTATTTCCGTTTTCATAGGAAATCTTTAATTCCTGACCCGGTGCATTTTTCTGTCCCGTTTCGGATACTTTGCTGACACGGGGTACCCGGAAATCATTTGTGTACTCGTAATTTACACGATAGCCATCCGGATTGGTCACACTGAGCAGTTTATGAGAACCATCATAAGTAAACTGGCTCTTACTTCCATCCGGATAAGTAATGGATGTCAGATTCCCCTGCGCATCATACCCATATCGGATCTCTCGCCCTTTGGTATCCTGAATAGCTGTTATCTTTGATTTCCCCTCATCCGTTGAATAAATGATATTTAAAAATCCACCTGACGCATCTGTAATATATCCCAGATAATTTCCCGCTGAATTCGGACCATACTGGTGTTTCACGGAATTTCCGTCCAGATCTTCGATGAATCGTAAAAATCCGTCCTGTCCGAATATATACTTCACTTTGTCTTTTGTTTCCATCGTGCGATAACGGTCATGTTCAGAACTTGACGTCACTGTGATCGTCAGTCCCAGCCCATCCTCATCTTTCAGCTTATTACCGTCATTGGTATCTTTATAGAAATAATGTTTTGTTCCGTCTTCATCGATATACACATACGGATAATCTTTGATCCCACTTTCTTTCAACTCCTGCTGGCTGCTGAGCCTCCATCCGTACCCCATACGGGAAGAGGTATCCGCTTCACTGGAATTATACACATGACGGATTTCTGTTGTCATCGGACCTCCCTCTGTTGCCACATCCAAATGACTCCAGACAACATTTCCTGTAAAGTCATTCGTGTAACCGATTCCTGCGCGCCCTGCTGACTGCTCATGGTAACTCTGATAATCCTCCAGACCATTTACATTCCTGTAATAAAACACACCGCTTGGAAACTGTTCAGAAGAGATACTTGGTGAGTCAGATGCATAGAATCTCGCATAAGCACGGTTTGCCAGATTTTCATCATCTTCATATTTTGATTTCACCATAATTCCATAGTTTTTTCCTGTGTTATACCACTGACGCACCAATCTGGTCACATTGAATCCTATCGGTGTGATCGAAACTGTATTTCCATTGATTACCTGTTTTACTTTTTTATAATCCAGTATTGCACCATCTACTGCCGGCTGATTTCCCCAACGGACGCTTTTTTCATCCCAGCTGTTTTTTACTTCATAAGCAAGAAGCGGCAGCTCCGGATTGCTGTAGGATGAATATTCAAACTGCCAGATATACATGGTCGCTCCGTAAATGATCGAACCTTTTCCAATATCCGGAAGGTCTCGAAATCGAAGCAGCGCTCTCATTTTTCCAAGTTCATCACTTCGCCCTACCACGAAAGATCCATATGCATATACGTTCCCCGGATTCTCCGGTACATTTCCTCCTGTGAAAACATACGTATCTTCAATATTTCCTTTTGTTTTACTCGTCTCTGTCATTGGATCGATCACGATTGGATAAACACGTTCTGTGTCCTGCATCCATTCACGATCTGGCACAACTTTGATAACACTGCTCTCTGTGCCGATTTCTACTTGAAATTCCACCTGAAGAGACTGATTTCCTGCGGCATCATACATATACGGTTTCACCAGTCTGAAAATCCTTCCTGACTCCTGATTTTCCGAATCATACAGCCCAAGTCCTCCATCTTCTTCGCTTCGCAGCTCCATTCCAGGATGCGTCAGTTGAAAGCTCAATTCCTGTTCTGCCGCCTCTTTTCTGTTCAGTCGAATATTCTCTTTTAGCTGCTCTCCCTGGATTGAGTAATGCAGATCAATTCCCGGAAGAATTTCCTCATACACACCTTCTCCGTTTAAATGCGGAACACACATCATCTTTCGGATCTCATCCTCTTCTGACTCTTCCTCTTCTAAAACAGACACTTTCATATCCAACATTTCTGCTTCTTTCCAGAAATCTTCCTTTTCCAAAACACGAAATGTAGAAATTTTGTTTTTAAAATTCACGTTTCGTGTACTTTTTGTGCGTAAAAAAGGTGACAATCCCCATAAGATTTTCTTTCCGTCTTTCTCGATCGTTACCAGTTCCTTTGTATCTGACTCTTTTGCAAAACTTACACGAACTGCGGACGCAAAATTTCGATAAACTTCTCTCCCGTCTTCCTGTACAGGTTCCAGACGGTTATCAATTTCTTTCCACTGTCCGTCTTCTTCATAATGAACCGGAGCCGGATATACAGCTGCCGCCATTCCCTTCTGTGTCATCTGAAAATGTTTGACACAACGCTCTCTCTTTTCCGGTACTTCCCGTAAAATTCTATCTCTCATATTTACCTCCTGCCGAAATTCTCTGTATTCGGTCTTTCTATTTCTTTTCACACTCTTTGTGCACGTTTCGTGTAGTTATACAATACACAATTCGTGTTCTTTTGTCAAGCACATTTTGTGGATTTTTTATTTACTTTTTCCCACGATTTGTGTATAATCATATTGTATTCATAAAAAGTTTTGATTTTTACAAAAACTTCCCAGTGCAGCAAAAAGCTGCTTAGAAAGGACGTGTATGTTATGGCTGTATTTGCCAATATACTCAAAACACTGCGAACAGATAAACACTTATCCCAGCAGGAGCTTGCCACTCGCCTTGGCATCTCAAAGAGTGCAGTCAGTATGTACGAACAAGGACGGCGTGAACCTGATTTTGATATTCTGAATAAAATTGCAGATATCTTCCAGGTCGATGCAGACTATCTTCTCGGACGTAGTTCACTCTCTCATGAACCCGAACCTGTCACGATTGCCGCACACCTTGATACCTCTGACCTTACGCAGGCTGAGTTGGATGATGTTGAAAAATACATTCAATTTATCCGTTCAAAAAGAAAACAATAAAGGAGCATTCAGAAACGGCTATGCTGAACAAATATGAAGAACTGTTAGAAGAGGCTGCCGCCCAGAACATATCAGTAGATGAGAACTTTCCTTTTCATGGAAACTTAAAGGGATTGTATGTAGATCAAAATATCGCCCTCTCGGACCAATTGGAGACCTCTGCAGAAAAAGCCTGTATTCTGGCAGAAGAACTTGGTCATCACTACACTTCTGTTGGAAATATTCTGGATATCTCCGATCCTGCAAATGCAAAGCAGGAACGCCAGGCACGAATGTGGACCTATGAACGGCTGATCGGTCTGCGTGGTTTGATCGATGCCTATCAGCATGGATGCCGGGAATATCACGAAACTGCTGAATTTCTGGATGTAACAGAAGAACAGCTTCGCGATGCCATTGCCGATTATCGCTCAAAATATGGAGTCTGTACCAAATATCAGAACTACTATATTATGTTTGAACCCTATCTGATGATAGGAAAGAAAAAATGAGGACAACGCCATCGTCGTCCTCATTTTTCTATTCTTTCTACAAAAAAATTCCATAGACATTACTATCTATGGAACTTAACAACTCCCCGAGTTGGGTTCGAACCAACGACCCTTCGGTTAACAGCCGAATGCTCTACCACTGAGCTATCGAGGAATACTATAAAATTGTCTCAGCTCTTATCACTGAGTAAATGGAGAATACGAGATTCGAACTCGTGACCTCCTGCTTGCAAGGCAGGCGCTCTCCCAACTGAGCTAATCCCCCGTTCAAGCTGTTCAGTTATCACCGACAGCTATTAAAATATACCATATCGCACAGTACCTGTCAATAGATTTTTTCAATTTTTTGTAAAATATATATTTTATCTTCAAAACCGACTTTTCAAGATCGAAAATCCCTCTTAAAATGACAACAGCTTCGTAATCAATATATTGTTATCATACAAAAATGTCAGAATACTGCTTTTTTCAATCATCTCAAAGCAAGACTGTCCAATCGCATTATTATACAATAATGTTATGATCAAAAACAAGAGCCAGACAATCACCAGTGCCGCCGCTGCTCCGACAACCGCTCCGCCCAGGTGATTGAAAAATCCCAGAATCGGAAGCTCGCCGATCAGATCTACTGCAGCCATCAGCGCCCTGACAAGAATCCACACAAGGATAAATGTAACGAGAAACGCCACAACCTTGAGGATCATCCTCGCAATATACGATGCCACATACTCAGGAAATGACTTAACTCCCAGTTCCTGATAAATTGTGCTGTTATTGTTTTCCAGCAGCCGGTTTTTCAAAAACTCTGGCAACGCTGCATTTTCAATCTCCTGAATCTGCACTTCTTTTGGAATCTCTCCAATGATATTCAAAATATCCTGAATGTTGATCCCCAACTGGTTCCAGTCCAGATTGTTGATATCCGCCAGCTGATCCTGATTCAATTCCCCAAGTGAAGTCCCGCTTAAATCTGCATTTTTCAATGTATCTGCAGAAATCTGAGGCATGAACATCTCCATACATTTTTCTTCAATCATCTCATCCGCAGGTGTCCATTTAATAAGCGCATCACTGACATAAGGCGCCAGAAACATAACCAGCACGATCGACAGAACCGTAGCCAGCAACGAAATTCCGATTTTGAGCAGTCCTCTGACATAGCCTGCCACGATACTGATCAAAAATATCACTCCTACAATAATCAATAACCAATTATCCATATTTTCTCCTAATTTGTCAGGTAAACTAGCCGCAGTTCATCTTCACCGGCGATCAGGTATCTGTGAATTCCGGCAGCCGGAATCACTTCCTGTGCTTCTATTCCCCAGTCTCCCTTAAATCGCTGTATTCCCGTGTCGCTGATGATACACCCCTTTGTTCCGTCAAACATGATGATCTCATCTCCTGCTATCTTTACATGACTATATTCTCCTGTTATTTCCCGGTTTATTATCTGTTTTCCCGTTTTATCATAAAGCTGCACTTCATATCCTGATTTATCTTTATTCGTAAGAATAAACCCGATATACCTGTCCGAGTGAAATTCACTGCGTATCTCCTGATTCAGCTTCACTTCGGTTTTCTTTTTCACGGACTTCGTACCTTCATAGATCACAAATGATTTATCACCAACCGCAACGGATGTGGACGCGTCCATATAAAACACATCCGGAACGACTGTCTGATCAAAATCTTCTGTATAAATCAGGTTGTCCGTTTTTTCCTGACCTTCTTTTCCAAAATTATAAAAAGCAACCATAGACTTCAATGTTCCGTTTTTTGTGGAAAGATACGATACCATCAGGTTCTCCCCATCCGCCGACATATCCAGTGAGATTGGATATCCGGTACTGTTTAGATTCACCTGATGCTCTACGAGAATATTTCCCACTGCATCATAGGAAATGATCTGGGGCGTAGATTCGTTTTTCAGGATCGCGCTTACAATCCCCTGATTTGAAACAGAAATCTTTTCAATCGGAAGCGTAGTCTCAATCTCCCCCTTTAATCCACTCTTCTGAAAGATCATGATCGTATTACCGCCCACATCTGCTATTGCAAACACATCCTCATTAACGTCCACTATCGGATTCTGAATCTGACAGGGCTGAATCCATTTTTCCTTATTCTTTTTATTCAGAAACACAACGCCATCTCTGCTGTATCGGATCACACCGTCTGAAAATGCGATATACTGGTTGCTGTCTTCTGTATCTTTCTTATGTGAGTCCGCTATTGCAACGGACGTATACGTCTGATTTTCAATCACAAGATAGGTTCCTGTCACGATCATGGCTGCCACGACGATCCGGATCGTCCACTGTCCCAGCACGCTTCTTCTGTGCCTTTTGACCTGCCTCCGAATGATCTCCATATCTATGGATCCAGAAAATCGAAACCGCGGATTTTTCTTTTGCTTCATATCCGACCCCTTATCATTTTGTTTTATTTTCCGATTATAGCATTATTTTATGGTAATAGCAATTTCTGACCTACATAAATCAAATTTCCATCCGTAATTCCGTTCATCCGACAGATAGAATCTACATGCGAAACATCTCCGTAGGCCTTTTTGCTGATGATCGCCAGTGTATCTCCCTGCTCCACTACGTACACTCCCTCTGAGGAATCACCTTCTCCTTCTGTACTCTCCTGTTCCTGGACAATATCATCTGCTTTTTCTTCTTCCTGTTTTATTTCCGGATCTGATGCATCCTTTTCTGATGGTGGTGTTTCTTCCTGTTTTTTTACGTCTCCCTCATTGGATGCTTCTGTCACTTCACCGCTCACCGGCTGCACCTCCTCTGTATTATTTTCCTGTAAGACCGCTGACGACGCCTGACTCATCACTTTCTGGACAGCTTTCATTTTCCCGAAATTATTGAGTGTGGTAACTCCCATAATAACTGCCACCAGTATAAGTATGGAACTTGCTACATACATCAGACGGTTGTTTTTTTTCTGATGCGTCCGGCTTCCTCGACTGCGGACCATGTTCCGAAAGTCCTGAGCAGCTCGATCCTCAACAGTTTCCGAGGGAGACACCCCATTCTTTCTTCGAGCAGCAATCATATAGTTCTGCATACATGGATTTTTCTCATAATATGTATAACGACCGCCGATCTCCATCAGATCATTCAGTTTATGCACAAAATAAGATTCTTCCTTCTCTGCGGAATCCTTCATAACAAAAACAGTATTCTGTTTCGGGAACGATTTTTTATGAAGTTTCACTATGTTGCTCTTTGCATCCAGTTCTACTCCGGGCTGTGCGACAAACCAGCCCAACATTTCTCCGTCTTCAAAATACTGTTTACAGTCCTCATATGCATTTTTCCATGTTTCATCATCGATCACGTATTCATTGCCGACCAGCTTCAAGTCGTGCATCTGAATCGCACCATATATGTATACATATTCCTCATCCTCGCTCTTTTGCATATCTCCTACGAGAAATGCCCCGATCGGTCCGTCCTTCGCCTTATCACAAAGCTGTAGGAAAAAAGTATCTACATAGTCCTCCACATAAATTTTCGGGCTGTCACTCACGTTTCCAATCTGACGAACATTTTTTGGGATCTGTCTTTCCATGCTGTATATCCTCCTTGATTCAATTAATTTTTTGCCGGAAGCCTGTCCGCTCCCCCGGGTTCTTTTAGAGAATAGCACACGAAAAAGGCCGATTTTATCAGTTAATGTCACATAAGTTCGACAAAATTTTTGCCCGAAATTCTTCTATTTTCTTTTCATACTTTCAAATGCTCCGCAATATTTGTCTGTCAGTGTGATGATCCATCCTTCTTTTGTGTGAGGAATGCTAAAAAATGTGACTGGCCACATATGCGCCCGGATCACATCTTTCTCTATATCATTCAGAGGAAATAAACGACATGCATGGTTTAAGGCTGTTTTCGGATGTGTCAGCCCGTGGAAACGCTGCCCCGTCTCTTTTGCATGGGTATGCCAGTCATACAGAAACAGATCATGCAGCATCCCGCCTCTTGCCGCTGATTTTGCATCCAGATGAAAAAAGCGGCACCACACATAATTGTAGTAAGATACATGAAGGCAATGCTGATAACAATTCGTATTTCCATGATGCGGATATAGTTTCATACGAAGCACAACCGGATGCTTCGCAATATCCTGAATACATTCATAAAATTCTTCATCCCACTTCTGTTTCCTCAACAGGAACTCTTCTTTATGCTTTCTTATATAAATTTCTTCCAAACGTCGAATCATTCGATACCATAATTTCAAGTCTTTCCACCTCCGGATTCTCACTGTACAGACAGCTCCTTTCCCTATTATAGCACGCACTTTACCTGCAAAAAATATTTTCGGACATTTTTCTGTTTTTTGTAGACGATACAAAAATTGTATGGTATAAATATACAATAAGATTCCATTTACAGAGTATATATCTGTAACTATCAACCAATTAAAGAGAGGGGGATTTCCTATGGCTTTTTGTAAAAACTGTGGCAATCAGATTGAGGACAATGCCGCAACCTGTCCAAACTGCGGAGCTTCTCAAAACACGACTCCACAAGCCACGGATAACGGTGGCTTTCTCTGGGGATTGTTAGGCTGCTGTATCCCGATTGTAGGTCTTGTTTTATTCCTTGTATGGAAAGACACCAAACCAAAGACATCCAAGGCTGCCGGTATCGGCGCATTGGTCGGTGTAATCCTGATGATCCTGTATTATATACTGATCGCAGTGGTTGGTGTAGGCTTTGCCGCTATGGGATTCTAAGGCTCGATGAGAGTTTGGATTTATAAGTGGCTTCCTATTATATTTGGCTGTCATTGCAGAAGTGACCGTTCCTTTTACTGGAAGGGGACACAGTTTCCAATCTGTGCCAGGTGTACCGGAGAACTGGTCGGCATGATTTTATGTCCGCTTACCTTTCCGCTTGTTTCCTGGTCTCCATGGATCTTTGCAATACTGATGCTGCCGATGATCCTGGATGGGGTGATTCAGATGGTCACTTCTTACGAAAGCACAAATATAAGAAGGTTCCTTACAGGATTCCTGTTTGGATATGCATTGATGAGACTGTTTCTTGTCTCTACGATATGGACATTCCACTTTGGCTACAATCTAGTGCCAAAGTAAAAATCCCCTGACGGAGAACAATTTGTTTCTGCCGGCAGGGGATTTCTCTTTTCTAAATTTTATACAAACGCTTTGATCTTCTGATAGATACTTTCTGTATCCAGTCCGTATTTTGCAATCAGCTCCAGAGCCGGTCCGGACTCACCGTACGTATCGTTGATTCCGATCTTCATCACCTGTGTCGGTGCTTTTTCTGAAAGGACATCACATACTGCACTTCCAAGTCCTCCGATTACGGAGTGCTCTTCCACTGTCACAACTTTTCCTGTTGCTTTTGCAGCTTCCACGATCAGTTCTTCATCCAGAGGTTTGATCGTATGGATGTTGATCACTTTCGCATCGATTCCGTCTGCTGCAAGCTTCTCTGCTGCTTCCAGGCAGTTGGAAACCGGAAGTCCTGTTGCCACGATAGTCAGATCTTTTCCTTCGCGCAGCACAACACCTTTTCCGAGTTCGAACTTGTAATCTTCTCTGTCATTGATCACCGGAACCGCCAGACGTCCAAAACGCATATAAACAGGTCCTACATGCTCGTAAGCCGCTTTTACTGCTGCTCTTGCTTCTACATCATCAGAAGGGTTGATCACAACCATTCCCGGAATTGTTCGCATCAGAGCGATATCTTCGTTACACTGGTGTGTCGCACCGTCTTCTCCTACAGAGATTCCTGCATGTGTCGCACCGATCTTCACGTTCAGTTTCGGGTATCCGATGGAGTTTCTGATCTGCTCAAATGCACGGCCTGCCGCAAACATTGCGAAAGAGCTTGCAAATGGTACCTTTCCGGCTGCTGCAAGACCTGCTGCCACACCCATCATATTACTCTCTGCGATACCACAGTCGATAAATCTCTCCGGATGTGCTTTTTTAAACACACCGGTCTTTGTAGCTGCCGCAAGGTCTGCATCCAGTACAACTACATTCTCATGTGCAGTTCCGAGTTCGGCTAAAGCATTTCCGTAACTGTCTCTTGTTGCTATTTTCTTTACATCTGACATAATGCTTCACCTACTTTCTCCAAATCTGCCATTGCTACTGCGTATTCTTCATCATTCGGCGCTTTTCCGTGCCATCCTGCCTGATTTTCCATGAATGAAACATCTTTTCCTTTGATTGTCTTGGCAATGATCGCTGTCGGGCACCCTTTCACTGTCTTTGCCTCTTTGAATGCTGCATCAATCTGATCAAAATCATTTCCGTCGATGTTGATCACATGGAAATTGAATGCTTCAAATTTCTTATCAATCGGATATGGGGAGTTGACTTCATCAATCGCACCGTCAATCTGCAGATTGTTGTTATCTACGATCACAACCAGATTATCCAGTTTTTTGTGCGCTGCCAGCATCGCTGCTTCCCATACCTGTCCTTCCTGAATCTCTCCGTCTCCAAGAAGTGTATAAACTCTGTAATCTGCGTTGTCCAGTTTTCCTGCAATCGCCATACCAACTGCCGCAGAAATTCCCTGTCCCAGAGATCCGGAAGACATATCCACACCTGGAATGTGCTTCATATCCGGATGTCCCTGCAGATAAGATCCTGTATGACGCAGTGTCTTTAAATCTTCAACCGGGAAATATCCTCTCTGCGCCAGTACAGAATACAGTCCCGGAGCTGTGTGTCCTTTAGACAGGACAAATCTGTCACGGTCTGCTTTTTTCGGCTCTTTTGGATCAATATTCATCTCTTCAAAATAGAGATACGTAAAAATGTCAGCTGCTGATAAAGATCCGCCCGGATGTCCCGCTTTTGCGCTGTGTACCGCTGTGACAATCCCTTTGCGGACTTCATTTGCAGTTTTCATCAATTCTAATTTGTTCATGATTGCCTCCTGCTTTTATTCTCCGAAAACAGCTTTATAATCAGCCTGGAATTTCTCAATTCCGGCGTCTGTCAACGGATGATGTGTCATCTGTTCGATTACCTTGTAAGGCACTGTTGCAATATCAGCCCCTGCAAGTGCACAGTCTGTAATGTGGATCGGATTTCTTACGCTTGCGGCAATGATCTCTGTATCAATTCCTGCAACTTCAAAGATCTGAGCGATCTCTGCAACCAGATCTGTTCCTCTTACCGAGATATCATCCAGTCTTCCCAAAAACGGTGATACATACGTTGCACCCGCTCTTGCTGCCAGAAGTGCCTGATTTGCAGAAAAGATCAAAGTCACATTTGTCTTGATTCCCTCAGATGAAAGGACTTTACAAGCTTTCAGGCCTTCCACTGTCATTGGAATCTTCACTACCATGTTCGGATGAATCTTTGCAATCTCACGTCCTTCTTTGATCATGCCTTCTGCGTCTACTGTTGTCGCTTTGACTTCTCCGCTGATTGGTCCGTCTACAATCGATGCAATCTCTGCGATTACTTCTTCAAATACACGTCCTTCTTTGGCGATCAGGGATGGATTTGTTGTAACTCCACAGATCACACCCATGTCATTTGCTTTTTTAATATCCTCTACATTTGCTGTGTCAATAAAAAATTTCATTGCCTGTCCCTCCTTAAAATCTTCGTCGATTTGTTATAATTCGATTATATAGACTCCCTGGAAACAGGTCAATAGGCCCAAAAATTATTAGTAATTTTGCCGTACTAATAATATCACATTATTAATAAAAAAACTACTGCTAACTTTGGTTTTGCCTTTTACTGTTGATTTTTATTACTAATAATTTACTTTTTTGTACTAATTTTTCTTTTTTTCAGATTTGGATATCCGGTTGTTCCCCGCATCACGATCTGTGGCTCATACTCCACATGATAGATACTCACCGGCTCGATCCCGGCATACGGCTCACTGCGGGCTTTGATCTTTTTCATGATGATATCGCAGGCGTCTCTGCCTTTATAGATCACGAAATGTTCGACTGTTGTCAGCGCAATATGATGCATTCTCGCAAACAATGTGTTGTCGCATCCCATCACGGACATCTCTCCCGGAACTTTGTATTTCTCCTCGTACAGAGCATCCAGAATACCAAAGGCGATCATGTCATTGAGCCCCACGATCGCAGTCAGATCCGTATGCTCTTTCAGCAATTCCTTTGTCAGGTCATATCCGATCCGATATTCCGAATCGATTCCCGGCACATCTTTATCAATCTGCTCATCCGCGGCTTTGATCACCACATGATCTCCAAGTCCTGCTTTCTGAAACTCCTTCAAAAATCCTTCTACCCGCTTGGAACGCTGCTTCTGCCTTACAGTCAGCGGCGGCGCAATATATGCCACATGGGTATGTCCGAGTTCCAGCAGATGCTTTGCCATAATTCTGCCAAGCTTTGAATTATCCAGCTCTACCGCATCCACATTCAGACGTTCATTCTGATTGTTGATGACAGCAAAGGGAATCTTGTTGGACAACTGCTCCACTGTCTCCATAAAGCAGCTGCTCGGATTACAGGTGTAGATGACCCCCTGCGGATTCAGAGAGGGAAGCATCTTTAAATAACGCTCCTCCAGCTCCAGATCTCTCTGGGTATTACACACAAACAGCCCGAACCCCTGCTCCGTTGCTCTTGCTTCGATTCCCTGCAAAAGCATGACATAATACGGATTGGTCAGATTCGGGCAGAAAACCACCAGAAGCTTTTCCCTGCGGCTTTCTTTCTGTGTTCTGCGCTTGGGAAGCACATACCCCAGCTCCCGGGCTGCATCCTCCACTTTTTTTACCACTTCTTTGGAAAAAGAAACATTGTACTTCTTATTTAAAATCATAGAAACCGTCGTCTGGGAAACGCCGGCATATTTCGCCACATCCGAAGATGTCACTTTCTTTTTGTTCATGATTTCTCTTCCCTGTCCTGTTAAAGCTCCGTTCTGCCTTCCAGTGCACGCAGAAGCGTCACTTCATCAATATATTCCAGATCTCCGCCTACAGGAACACCGCTGGCAATCCTGCTCACTTTGATCCCGGTCGGCTTGATCAGCTTGCTGATGTACATTGCGGTAGTCTCCCCCTCCAGGCTTGAGTTGGTCGCCACGATCACTTCATCTACATCCTGCTGCAGTCGTTCCATCAGTTCTTTTAAGCGGATATCCCCCGGTCCGATCCCCAGCATCGGAGAGATCGCTCCATGAAGCACATGATACACTCCGTTATATTTTCCGGTCTTTTCATATGCTGCCAGATCTCTTGGAGTCTCCACTACCATGATGGTCCGCTGATCCCGTTCCGGATTGCTGCAGATCGGGCAAAGTTCCCGGTCCGTCAGAGTACAGCACTGTGCACAGTATCTCACATTATTTCTGGCATCCACGATCGACTTTGCCAGATTCTCCACCTGATCTTTCGGCATATTGATAATATGAAATGCCAGTCTCTGGGCAGACTTCGCTCCGATTCCCGGAAGGCGTGAAAATTCTTCGATCAGCCTGCTGATCTGATTACTGTAATAATCCATTCTTTTTCACCTCTGTCCGGATTAGAACATACCCGGTATTCCTCCGCCGAGTCCTCCTGTCAGTTTGGACATTGCAGAGCTGGATTCTTCATCCACTTTGCGAAGCGCTTCATTTGTTGCTGCCACGATCAGATCCTCCAGCATTTCAATATCATCCGGATCCACAACCTCTTCTGCCAGCTTCACCTTTAGAACTTCTCTTTTACCGGAAACTGTCACTTCCACAGCTTCTCCTCCTGCAGTCGCAGTAAATTCCTTTGCTTCCAGCTCTTTTGCCTGTTCTTCCATCTGACGCTGCATTTTCTGTGCCTGTTTCATCAGATTTGCCATGTTCCCCGGCATTCCTCCGCCAGGAAATCCACCTCTTTTTGCCATAAATGAATCCTCCAGAAATTTAATGTAATTAAGTTACAAGAACAGAGCATCTGTTCCCACCATTCTTTCCTATCTTATCACACTTTATTCTGTCTGTGTATCTTTTCCTTTGATTTTCATCCTTTCAGATTCAAAAAGATGCCACGGATTTTTTCATTTCCGTGACACCTTCTCTATCTGATACTGTTTTCACTTTTATTTTTTCTTCAACACTCTGCAAGAATATGCTTCCAATGTAAATCGATCAAATATCCGTTCCTTCGTATCCACATCTTCCCACTCTCCTTGAGGCATCAGTATCACCGGCTTCTCAGAAAAGTTCATAACAAATACCGGATCTTCTCCCCCCTGTCTCTGAGTTACCGTAACACCATAAGGCAATTCTGCTCCCAGCGCATTGTACAGTTCAGCCTGTACGCAAAGCTCTTTATACCATTGCCTCAAAAATTTCAAATCCATCTCTGCCGCCAGATACCAGGCTGTTCCTTCCTTATACGGATGTGCTGTCACCACCGGCATTCCTGCATAAAAATCTTCCTTATATACTGCCAGAACCTTTGTATCCTCTTTCGGATGAATCACTTCCCGGATACCTCCCACCGGATATTCTGTTCCTTGATAAGAAATAGAGTTTTCGTATTCTTCACCAGGAGCATCAATTTCTTCCTGTACTATTCCCAACACATCTTCCAGGGGATGATGTCTCAGAAAACACAAATCTGTGTCATCTACGATTCCACTGAAATAAGTAGTTACATAGATGCCCCCTTTTGCCGTGTATTGTCTTACTTTCTCGGCATACCCTTGTCGGTACAGGTAATTCAGCGGTGCCAGAACCAGCGCGTATCCGTCCAGTTCCTGTCCCATATGAACAAAATCCACTTCCACTCCCGCTTCCCAGAATACCTGATAATGCTTCAGAATCTCACCTACATAATCCCACTCCAGCCTCGGGCCTGCCGAATCCTCCAGTGCCCACCAGTTCTCCCAGTCAAACACAATGGCTGCCCGAGGACGATTCACGCTGCCCTCTACTGCATTGGTAAGACGCTCCAGTCGTTCTCCCACTTCTGATACCTCTCGATACGTTCTGGTATCCGCACCATTTTTGTGATCCAGAACCGCACCATGAAATTTCTCAAACGCCCCTCTGCTTTTCCTCCATTGGAAATACTGTACAGAATCCGAACCATGGGCCACCGCCTGCATAGAAGAAAGCATATGCATCCCCGGACGCTTCAGAGGATTGTGAGCCTTCCAGTTGACACAGGATGGGGTACTTTCCATCAGCAAAAATGGCTGTTTCTTCAGACTCCGCATTAAACTGTGATTTGCTGCCGCACGCACAGCCTCAGGAACCTGATCTCTGCTGCTGTGCCAGAATGGATAACTGTCCCAGGACACCAGATTCAAACATTCCTGAAACTTTCCATAATCCAGCCCCTTAAAAAAATCCATAAAATTTGCAGTCACAGGAAGTGACGAGTGGGTCCTCACTGCCTGAATCTCATGACTGCAAAAATCCATCATGCGTTCTGTGACAAATCGTTTCCAATCCAGATTTAATCCATGAGACAACGCTTCTCCATGAGGCATCGGACTGTGGATCTGATCCCAATCCGTATACACATGACTCCAAAACCGGTTCCACCAGGCATGATTCAGCGCATCCAAAGTTCCATACCGCTTTTTAAGCCATTCCCGAAATTCCTTCTGACACAATTCGCAGTGGCAGGAAGAATCTCCAAAATTGCCTCCAAACTCATTGGAAATATGCCATAAAACCACTGCCGGATGGCTACCAAAACATTCGGATAGTTTCTCATCCAACTGTCGAATTTTTTCCCGCATGACCGGAGACGTATAACAAAAGTTATGTCGCTTTCCCGGCAGATTCCGCTTTCCATCGGCATGTACCTGCATCACTTCCGGATATTTCTGTGACAGCCAATGAGGCATTGCCCCAGAAGGGGTTGCCAGAATGACACAAATCCCCTCCCGATATAATCGATCTATAATGTCCTTCAGCCACTGAAAATCATAAGCGCCTTCTTCAGGTTCCAACATAGACCATGAGAAAACTCCCAACGTCACACAATTGATATGTGCCTGCTTCATCAGCCTGATATCTTCTTCCAAAATATCCTGACTTTCCAGCCACTGCTCTGGATTGTAGTCTCCTCCATGGAGCAATTTTTCTCCGATCACTGGTTTCCCTCCTGCACTTCAAATGTAAATCGTTTCATCATCGCTCCGTAACGAATCCGAATTACTTCATTTTTCTCCAGCACATCCGCCTCATTTCCGGTATATTGACACCGGATACAGTAATATTCTTCTTTCTCTTTATCATAAAACATATCAATATCCAAATCTCTCATAAAACAAATCGGACAACGATAGTTTAATTTGCCTTTTCCAGACTGAGCCATGTTGAGATCACCTCCTTGTCTGATATTTCTGTCTGATATCCCAGGGTAAACATCGGTGAAAATGCATATCCTTCCCTTACATATCCTCTTGCATCGCTTCGATCTGTGGATAAAGAAACTTTCGTTTCAATTGCCGGAATTACTGCACTGACGCTTTCTGCTCCTTCCAGACTTTCTTCTCTGCACTTGTACGCGTAGCTGATGTCTCTGGATTCTTCCCCTTTCATACATGCCAGCTGAATCCCCATCATATCCTCCGGATATTCGGTTGTTCCATAGCATGCTACCATATATTCATTCAACTCCACTTTCGCAACCGGATCACTCATCTCCAGAATATAACGTTGTATCTGAATGTTGGAGCTTTCTTCTTCAAAAATCACCTTTGTCTGCAATTTCAGCCTCAGGGTGCTAAATTCAATCTCCACCGGCTCCAATGTCAGGATTCGCTTCTTCTTACCTTTCTTCATAACTTCCTCGGAAAATTGTGCCTTTGTCCTGCACAGGCAAAGATCCACCTCTTCTCCCTGATACGTCAATTTTGCACTGCGCACGGTTCCTTCTCCTGCATAATGGGTGAAATATCCTGCTCGGTATTTTTCCTGAATCAGGAATGGATAAGACGCATCCTGAACATGCTTTGTGCCAATGCCCACTTCCCATTTCAATTTTGCCGCATAAGGTCTCAGATCTACAATTGCACCTCCCTGATCCATATTAACACAAGCCCTCATATAAGGATCACAGTACCAAAAAAGTTGTTTCTCTGATCCATACAAAATGTCTTTCCAGAGTGCGCACTCCGGCTCTGTATAAGTCTTTTTCTGACGGAAATAATCTGCAAATTCCGCCATTGTCATATCTTCCAGTTTTCCTTCTTTTTTAAGCGTTCCATAATACGCCATTCCATCTTCATAAGATTTCTTCAAAAGTTCATAAGGAGCCTCCCATCTGCCCATTTTATTGAGCCATCCAGGTCCTACAAACATCATATTGTAAGCATATCCATTGTTATATTTCTCCAGGGAACGATACTGATCGATCAGATTATACAGATACGGATATTCCCACTTATTAGTATCATAAATCATTCCACGCAACACATTCTGCGGATGAGTTCCAAAATTCGATCCATTTCCGTCATAGCAGGCGATTAAATCTCGGGAAAGATGTGGAATCGCCACAATTCCGCTGTCCTCAGCCTCATTAGCAGCCGGTGCATGAGTATTTTGTCTGGATGGAATCCACGGATTCCACGGGCCTCCGTCAAACAGAGTATACCAAGAGTTATTGCATGTGTGATAGGCTTTCGGACCCTCTTCCCAACAGGTTGCAATGGCACATTTTACCGTCGGGTATTTTTCTTTCACATAATTTATCAGGTCTGCATCCATATAGTAAGATCCGGTAGATTCCGGATAAAATCCAAAGATATCATAGAATTTTCCGAACACATCATCCACGATAGACTTCTTATCCTCCATGGAAAACATCCAGATGCAAAAATCTTTTGTCTTATACTTCTCCCTGAATTCCGTACACGGCAATCCAAGAAGGGAAAGCGAAATCTCATCCCCATATTTTTCATGATGTTCTTTTGCCAGTTGTACCGCTTCCTCATTGAACAACGCCGCATAAGTCATCTGAATGGTTGTCTTTAATCCATTTTTATGAGCAGTTTCCTGCTGAAATTTAAAAATATCCAACGACTCCGTCAAAAGTGCTTTTCTTCCGATATCTTCTTCCTTTCCGTGTCCTGTCACTTTTTCCGCATACTCCGGCACCATTTCAGGACGATGAATGATATTTACAACAAACTTATCCATAATTCTAAATTCCCAGCCTTTCTATTTCGTGTTAAAATCCCGGATGCTCTCTAAAGCCATGAGCGCATTTCCATTGTAATCAAACAGCGCCTGATTTGCCCACTCATTACCACCCGGACCTTTTTCTTCTATATATTTCAGGGCTTCTTCACTTGCCCAGCCGCTTCCTTTGATCGGAAGCCACGCAGGTTCCCAATAATAAAATCCCACCGCACCTTTTACGCACGCAATCCGTGTCATGAAATCTTGCATAAAATCACTCTGTCCTTTCTCAGACATCGGATACTCTACTTTTGCGGCAAGCTCCGGTTTCGTGGCCATTCCTTTTCTGTTCGCATCTGCAAGACCTTCATATTCCTGATAATCTTCCATGGTATGTCCCATAGAAACCTCAGCCACAATCAACTTTTTGCCATAGCGTTCTGCCAGATCATGCATATTTGCTTCTAAATCTGCAAGACTTCCGTGCCAGAACGGATAATAGGATAACCCTATTACTTCAAACTCCTCTCCCCGCTTCAAAAATTCATCAAACCAGGTCCGATACAATTGATTGTTACCTCCATTATCCAAATGTAACATCACCGGAAGTTCGCAACTCACACTGTGTACTGCGCGAATTCCCGCATTCAAAAATCTTGCAATAGAGTCATAATTTGGTACTTTTCCAAAAGGCCAAAGTAACCCATTCGTCAGCTCATTTCCCACCTGCACCATAGTTGGAAATACACCTTGCTCCCGCAGTGTAAGCAATGTTTCTCTGGTAAAATCATATACCGCCTGCTCCAGTTCTTTCTCGCTCATACCTCTCCATGCTTTTGGAACTCTCTGCTTTCCAGGATCTGCCCAGAAATCACTATAATGCAGATCCAAAAGGAATCCGAACCCTGCATCCAATGCCCGTTTCGCCAGACTGATTGTCACATTCAAATCATTCGTCCCTGCTCCATAGGGAATTCCACTCTCACTATATGGATCATTCCAGAGCCGCAGCCGGATAGAATTCACCCCATAACTCTTCAGGATTGCAAAGAGATCCCCTTGCATTCCATCTTTGTAATATTTTGCACCAAACTTTTCGAGCTCCTGTAAAGAAGAGACATCCATTCCTTTGATAAACATTTCCATGATTTTTTCCTTTCTTGTCAGCCTTTCACTGCGCCTCCTGTAACACCTTCCACATAAAACTTCTGCATGATGATAAACAATACGGAAATCGGAATAGAAACAATAACACCGCCTGCACAAAACTGTGTAAAATATGTATTAATCAGACTTTTCTCCAGCATGTTATATAATCCAATTGCAACTGTCCACTGAGAAGATACACCCGAATTAAGAATCATTTTTGCAAACACAAAATCCATCCAAGGAACCAGAAAAGAACTGATAACCGTATACACAATGATTGGCTTACTCATGGGCATAACAACCCGGAAAAATACTCTTGCTTCACTCGCCCCGTCTAAATATGCTGCTTCTCTAAGAGATACCGGCACTGTATCCAGAAACCCTTTGGCAATCAGGTATCCCAATCCAGAAGATGCTGAATAGATTAAGATCAATCCAATATGGCTGTTGGTCAGGTTAAATGATTTCAAGATAAAATATACTGCAATCATGGACAATACTCCCGGGAACAAATTCAAGATTACCGCCACATTCATCAGCGTCTTGCGCATCTTAAAGCGCATGCAGGATGTAGCATATGCCACCATCAGTACAAAAATTGTGGAGATCACACAGGTTGCACACGCTATCAAAAATGTATTCTGAAACCAATTCGGGAACTGTGCCACTGAATCTGCGGAAAACAGTAAATTCTTGTAATTTACAATTCCCCATTCTTTCGGAAAGAACGTAGAAGTATTCATTCCTGTGTATTTACTGAAAGATGTAACCACCAGCCACACAATCGGAATCAACCACACGATTGCAAGAAATGCCAGCAGCAGATGTCGGAAAATATCTGAAATTTTAATTTTCATTATTGATATTCCTCCTCTCTATTTCCGCGTATCATACGATTAAAAATTATCAACGTGAATACTGCACAGATTACAAATACTGCGATTCCGATCACTGCCGCCATCTTGTAGTTATAGTAATCCTGTGTCAATGTGAACAACCATGTTACCAACAAATCCACCTCTTTGGCTTGAGAATTAGCCAATGCCTGATTAGTGGTGGTATAAACATCCTGCGTAAGAAGGTAAATCACGTTAAAGTTATTGATATTTTTCACAAAATCTGTCACCAGTGCCGGGCCTGTGATAAACAATACATACGGCATCGTGATATGTCGGAAAGTCTGCCTAGGTGTCGCACCGTCAATTCTTGCACTTTCCAACTGTTCAGTTGGAAGATTCATCAACACCCCTGTTGCAATCAGCATCTGAAACGGAACACCAACCCAGATATTGATCAGGATAATCATCACATGTGCCCATCCTGGAGAAGACAGAAATGGAATATATGATGTACTGATCAACCCGATATCTCTTAGAAAATCCGTAATGCCAATATTAGCACACAACGTATTGACGATTCCACCATCAGAAAAGAAATTTCTGACAAGCAGAAGGGATACAAACTGGGGAACTGCAATAGTAATGATAAACAATGTTCGCCACATTTTCTTCAATTTCACCCGCTTGTGATTGATCAGCAGAGAAAGAAGAATTCCACCGATGTAAGTGGTAAAGGTAGCAAACACAGCCCAAATCAATGTCCATGCCAGAACCCGCACAAAAGAATAACCAAAAGTCACTGTCATACCGCCTCCGCCAAACAGGCTGATAAAGTTGGTCAAACCTGTCCAGGTAAACAGCTCACTCGGCGGCATATGCTGCTGATCATAATTCGTAAATGCTACAAGAATCATGACCAGCAATGGGATTACCGTAAACAGAATCACTCCGATCATGGGGAATGCCAGCAGTGTCACATAAAATTTCTTATTTCTGTACTGATTCAGATCTTCCAGAAATGTATTGATATGTCCGCCTCTTTCTGCCAGTTTCTGTAATGTATACTGTTTCTTTATATTCCAGATATATACCACAAGAAACGTAATCCATACAACAAAGCTCACCAGCGAAAACAAAAGAATCTTGAAGGAGTTATCATAATCATTGAATTCCTTCTTCATTGTTTCCATATTAAATACCGCTTCCTGCTTTACGGTTCCCAGTGTTCCAAATTTAGGAACATACTGGGAAGCAAATGTAACCGTAAACAGGAGTACTGCAATTTCAAATACTGTCATAAGCAGAGCTTTTGCGTATTGTTTTCTCCGAAAATATCCAGCTCCCATCCAAAACAGTGACAGTTTCACAAAAGCATCTCCTTTCATAACTGCCTCTGCAAAGTCCCGGAAGAATTTTCCTGCCGCTCCGAATACCGAAGCAATCTTGCCCTTGGATTTTTCCATCTCTGTACCCCTTCCTGTCTTTTAAACGATTCGGCTCGTAATCCTTATTCTGCTGGAGCAGATGCACCATCTACCAGTGTATCCAGTGCTTTCTGAATGCCTGCTGTATCGTCTGCTTTCAACTGTCCTTTCGCAATAATTTCACCAAATGTTTTTGCCGGATCCCAGAAATTCTGTCCTGCACTCTGGTTGACACCAAACTCATTTTGTGCTGCCAGCGCAGAGATTGCTACATTATCTGCCACTTCCTTAGATTCTGAAACTGCCAAGTTGGACGGTCCAATCTCACGCTCTTCAAATCTTATCTTCTGCGCATCTTCATTTGTAATCCAGTCTGCCAGTAAAGCTGCCCATCCTGCATTTTCAGAATGTGAATTTACACCTACCAGCTTGTATCCCGCAACAGATTTCTGCTGAATTTCATCATTTGCAATTTTAAAAGTCGGAAGTTTCGTTGCTGCATATCCATCTCCAAATGCCTGTTGTGCAACCGTTGCATCCCATGTTCCGGAAACTGCTGCACACAGCTGTCCAGATGCAATCTGATTTGAAGCATCTCCATCAGCCACTGCCATAAATGCCGGCTGGGACGCAATATTTAACATTGCCTGTGCCACTTCTACTCCTGTATAATCTGCACTCTTATTCCAATCAATTTTAGTAGAGCCATCATCATTCTGTTCTGTAGTAAATCCTGCACTGTAGAAGAAAGAAGCATCATACCATCCGGAGGCCAGTGTCATAGCTACTTTTTTCCCTGCTGCATCTGCTGCCGTCAGAAGGGAATCCCAGGATGCCACATCTTCTTCTGACAATACAGACGAATCATAATAGAGGAAATATCCGTTATCCGCAGTCATCGGAAATGCATACAATGTACCGTCTGAAGTTGCAGCTTCTACAGATCCCTCCATATTGGCTTTCTTCACATCATCTACGGATTTATCAGCATATTTCTGAAGAACTTCATCCATTTCATCAATAGACTGTAACGCACCTGCTTTTACCAGATCCGGTAACTGATCGGAAGCAAATGCATAAACATCAGCAGCAGCCTCTGCATCAGTCAGCACGGTATCTTTTGCAGTAGACTCACTTTCAACACCCAGTGTTACATTGATATCCGCATACTGTGCATACTCTTTCTCGAAGGAATCAATCATTTCCTTCAGCATACTCTGATCTTCTTCTGCGCCCCACATTACAAGGTCTACTTTTGATTTTTCTCCGGAATTGGCCTTCGTCCCAGATGTACCTTCATCCTTTGTATTTCCGCACCCCGTAAATAACGTTGCTGCCATGGCTGTACACATCAAAATACTAATTGCTTTTCTTTTCATCATACTTCCTCCTTATATTTTGCTCTTTTTGCGCACGATTTCTTTTTAGCGCAATCGCTTGTTCTTTTATTATTATATTCCCGTATTTTTCTGTTGTCTATTGGCATTTTTTATAGTTATTTCTATTATTTTTGTCTGATTTGCACAACTAAAAAGGTCCTTTTTGCGCAAATGCGCAACAAGAACCTTTTTAACAACTTCTATTATACTTTTTTTCTTTCTATTTTGTAGATTCTTTCAGCACAACTTCATAGTCCAGCATGGTTTTCGATGATACCTCTTTTCCTTCCACCAGATCAATCAATATCCTGCAAGCAGTGCGTCCGATTTCCACAATATCAAATTTAAGCGATGTAATTGATATCGGATAGTTATCCAGTACTTTACTGTTATGACAAGAAGCCACTCGCATATCTTCCGGAATCCGAATATTCTTATTGCGCAATTCCTGTAAAACAATATTGCACACAGAATCATCTTGGCATAAAATACACCCCACATCTTTTTTCAAAATCTCATCCACCTGTCTCTGCTGAACCGTTGTAGTTCCACTTTCCAGGAAAATAATGTCCCAATCCAGTTCAATCCCGGCATCCCGATGCGCTCTGACATAACCAGCAAATCTTTCATCATTTACTACCTGCCCTGCAGAATTTCCCAGATATGCAATCGGGTTCAATTTCCTTGAGAGCAAAATCGAAGTCAGATCTCGGCACGCTCCTTCATTGTCATGATACACCTGAACAATCTCATCATCATCAATAGATCCAATAGTCACAAACGGCATTCCCCGCTCTTTCAGATAAGAGGCAAACACATCATTTCTATATGTTCTGCCCAGGATCATGCCATCCACTTTGTTGTTATCGATCAGCCGTTTCAAATGAGAATTATCCTTTCCACTTGTAGTGATCACAAACATATCGTATCCATTCGCAAGCGCCACTTCGTTTACACCATACATACACGTATAGAAAAACGGAAGATCTACCAGTTCTTTGACCTCCGGAATGATAATCGCAATATTGTTTGTCCTAGACTGTGCCAAACTCTTGGCAATCCCGTTAGGATGGTAATCATGGATCTTGATATAATCCATCACTTTCTTTCTAGTGGCCTCTCCAATCCTGCCTTTTCCAGAAATCGCTCTAGAGACCGTGCTGGCGGAAACTCCCAACTCTTCCGCCACATCATGAATTGTAATTTTACTCTTGCCTGCACAATCTCTCTTTTTTTCCTGCATAGTATCACCTTTCACCAGAACACCCCTCTGTTTCCTCACAGAACCCCACGCTCTGTTCTGATTTCCTTTCCTCTCTCTTTCATAATTCGAGTATACCCGTTTTGCTTTTCCCCTGCAATTCTTTCCACCATTTTCTCTTTATTTTCTGAGCTATTCTCTCAAATCTCATTTCTTCCACTTTTCCGTTTTCTAAAAACCATCACACCAATTATTCCAACTACCAGAACAAAACTACCAATCAAAGGAATCATGACTCCGGTCAAATCCAAAAAATCTCCAGTCACTACCGCCCCGGAAGAACCTTTCACCTCCGTTGTCGGAATTTTTGAAGCTTCCTGGTTCTTCCCATGATCAGAATCATTTTCCACATTATGCTGCTCCGTCACCTGAACTTGCATGCAGTTTTTAGCTACTAGGAATGAAACCTGCTGGCCATCTGCAAATACTGTACCCATCACAGAACAGATAACGTCTGCTGTTCCAGCCTTTTCTGCTTTTATCACACCACTCTCATCGACAGACACTATCCCAGAATCTGAGCTCTCATATGTCATTTGAAAATCCACTCCTGCTGCTTCAGAACCGTAACTAACTTCCAATTTCAGTGGGTATGTTTTTCCAGCATCCAAATTCAAACCTTGCGGAAAATTCTGGATTTCTACCGAAATCTGCTGCACATTCTGGACTCCACAGATACATTCATAAAGAAGTTCTGCCGGACTCTCCTCGTTCTTATCTCTAACTGACTGCAATGTCATTGTACAACTTTCCTCTTTGAGGATCATGCCACAACTTGCGCAACGAATCTGATGGATACCGTTCCCTAGATCCTGATAGGTGTATTTTTCGTGCCTGTGAAGATTCAGGCAATCCAGACTTCCCCATCCGCCCGCGGTAATATTCAGAACAATCTGCAATTTTACGGTAGTTGTTTCTTTCAACTCAAAATTCACTGACGGTGTCTGGCATTCTTCCAGATTCAGTGTCCATCCCGCCATCTCAGTCGGCGTTCCGGTAAACAACACCTCTCCCTGTTCATTCAGGATCTGTAGCGTTACAGTATCACCAATCTGTCCCATTGCCGCGGCGTCCAGAGTGTAGATACCAGACTCCAATTCTGTCGGAATCTGATACGTCACTGTACTGATTCCCTGAGATGCACCGTACCAGTGAAGCGTTCCATTTCCTTCCAATACATCTTCACTGCTTGGAATCGGCTTAACGCCTGTTCCCTCTACAGTAAAATTTTCACCTTTTTCAAATCCAGCATCTACCTCATCAACGATCAGGTTTTCTTCCTCTTCCGCAAGCACCGTCAAAGTATAGACCACATCTGCCTCTTTGGCACCCTGATAGTTCCCTGCTGTAATTTCTTTGGAAAACGTAACTGTTCCATGAATCTCATATATCCCCGCCACAGATGTATCTACCGCAGCAATATCTTCTGCATTCCACTGAACCAGCTCCATAACAGCCCCCTGATTATACTGCACATTGATTTTATCAGGAAGCGTATAAGTTCCTGAAATTGAAATCTCTTCTGCTGGCTCCTCTATATCCTGAACCAAAACACCTTCTAATACTGATCCCGTTTTTACATACTCCCATACATGTAGACTGGCCACCGGAGAACCATCGGGATAAAACATTGCCTGATTATCTACCGCAGAACCTCCAAACCACTTTCCTGCATCATCTGGATCATATTCTGCCGAATAACTGGATGCCCAACCAGATCCAAATTGCTCCCATTTTTCCTGATTCTGAGCCACCTGTTGATCATATACATCTCCGCTCAACCCCGTCGTATCTCCCACAGTGATCCATGCAGGTTCCCAGTAGTACACGCCCAGACCACCTGCCTCATGAACCGCCTCTATAATATCCCGAATACATTCTGCCTGCCCCTGCGGAGTGAACGGGTAATTTGTCAACGTATCATTGTTTCCTGTGCGAACAGTATTGTCATGCCCATCCGAATCTTCCAGCGTATAGGCATAACTTGTCTCCGCTACCATTACATCTTTGCCATATTTACTCCGTACCTCTTCAAATTGACTCTTTAAATTATCCAGAGTTCCATGCCAATATGGATAATAAGACGTAGCAAGCACATCATAATCCACCTGATGATCTGCCAGCCTCTTCGCCCAGTTAATCAACTGATTAGTTCTCTCCGGATTAGTGAGGTGAATCACAATCTTTACATTCTGGTCAAAAGCCCTCACCGCTTTCGCTCCTGCATTAAAAAGGCTACACATATCTGCATAATCGTCGCCTTTTTCTTCAACAAACTGATTTGTCGTCTCGTTTCCGATTTGCACCATATCAATATCCACGCCGGAAGCCGAAATTTTCTGCAGGGATTTCGTAGTAAATGCCTCTACCTCTTTCTTTTTTTCATCTAATGTATATTCTTTCCAGGCCTTCGGTTCCTGTTGTTTCCCCGGATCCGCCCAGAAATCACTGTAATGAAAATCTACCAGCATCTTTATCCCCGCTGCAGCACACCCCTCTGCAATCTGCACAGCTTTATCTACATCATTGTTTCCTCCACCATACCCATTTCCATTTTCATCATAAGGATCATTCCATACCCGAACACGGATATGTGTAATCCCGCATTCTTTGAGAAATTTACAAAAATCGGAAATATTGTCGATTGTATTTCCCTCAAAATCCTGAAACACTACACCACTTTCAAATTCAGACATCACCGAAGAAATATCCACCCCCATGATAAAATCATCCGAAAGCCCCTCTACCTTCGAAATATCTAATTCGCCGGAAATCGCAGAATCACTTGTTATCGTTTCCTTATCTGCTGCATACAACTCCATACCCGGGAGCATTAAAAGCATGGACACCACGATCAAACAAGATACAATATTTTTCCATAACCTTCCTTTTGTTTTATTTTTCATTCCCATTACTCCGTTTCTAAATCATCTGTTTTTGCGTCTTCAAAACAAGCGATTGCGCAATTTTCAATAATTAGAAACCATACTTGAAGTATACCTCTCTCTCTCTTCTTCCGCAATTTCTTTTTGAATCTCCTGGAAAAACCTATGTTTTGCACAATTTTTCAAACTTGTTTTTATTCAAATTGTCTTTTCCTTGACTACAATTTCATTCTCTCCATAAGAGAAATCGCGCAATTTGCGCACAAAAAGGGCAATGCCACGCATTTTTCTGGCATTGCCCTTCTCGTCATTCTTTTTATTCTTCCACTATAATCTCCATATTGATCTTCTTCTCAATATCTACAAATGTATCCTCAAACCGGCGTCCTTCTTCTACGTGGCGTACTTCTACTTCCACCTTCTTGCCGATCCTGTTTTCAATCAGACTTTCCAGTTCCTTCCGTCTATCTTCTCTGCCAACAAAATCTGCCCCCAGTGCATCCGGCATCACGATCATCAGACGGTTGTCACCTGCAAGGCTTAGACGCGCTTTTTTCAGGTATGTCCGAAGCATTCCCGATGCCTCATCTGCGATCGGTCTGAAATTCTTTACTACCTGCTGCACATCTTCCGGTACTGCGTTTGGAAGTTCCGGTCTCGGCGTTGGCTCCGCCGGTGCCTGACCATCTTCCTTTACATAAACAACTCGTTCCTGACCACCTGATATAACGCCCTGTTCCAGCTTTTCTTCCAATACACGGATCCGATCCAGAATAGAATCTGAGCTCGTCTCCATAGCAGGCGTACAAAGCTTGATCAGAGCCACTTCCAGAAGCACTCTTTTTTGCGCTGCATATTTCAGCTGACCTGACAATTCCGAAAAAATCCGAATGTAACGGAGCAACATATCCGCTTCCACCATCCCGGCCTCTTCCTGAAGCTGCTGCATATTTTCTGTAGATACATCCAGAACATCCTCTATATTATCAGATGTCTTCACAAGAAGCAAGTTTCGCAGATACCATGTAAAATCCGTGGCAAGCTGCGTAAGCTCCCGCCCCTGCATCACCAGATCATCGACGATATCAAGCACTTTTGGGACATCTCGTCTGATCACACTGCGCAGAAGTCTGCTGAACACATCCGTATCGACTGCTCCCAGTACTTCCAGCACATTGTCATACGTCAGCTTCTGCCCCAGATAAAAGGCAATACACTGATCCAGAAGACTCAATGCGTCACGCATCGAACCATCTGCCGCCTTTGCGACATAGCGCAGCGCTTTTTCTTCTACTTCCACCTGCTCTTCCTGCATCAGATCACGCATCCGGTCTGTAATCGTCTCAATACTGATCCGCTTGAAATCATAATGCTGACACCGGGATAAAATCGTGATCGGAATCTTGTGAACCTCGGTTGTCGCCAGAATAAAGATCACATACTCCGGCGGTTCCTCCAGTGTCTTTAACAGCGCATTGAACGCCCCTATCGACAGCATATGCACCTCATCAATGATATAGACTTTGTACTTTCCTTCTGTCGGGCGGTATGCCACTTCTTCCCGGATCTCACGGATGTTGTCCACACCATTGTTCGAAGCTGCATCGATCTCGATCACATTCATCGATGTACCCGCTGCAATAGAGCGGCACATCGCGCACTCCCCGCAGGGACTTCCATTCACCGGATGCTCACAGTTGACTGCCTTTGCAAAAATCTTTGCAACCGTTGTCTTACCGGTTCCTCTTGTTCCGCAGAACAGATAGGCGTGTCCGATCCTGTTTGCTTCAATCTGATTTTTTAATGTAGTAATAATATGTTCCTGACCCTTGACATCTTCAAATTCAACGGGACGGAACTTTCGGTAAAGTGCCGTATACGACATGTATTACACCTCTGTTTTCCAAGTCTTTTATTGATCTCCAAAGCTGATGCCGATGGTTCTTGCCTCTTTGATGATTCCATCCTGCGGATCTACCATTTTCAGCTTTCCTGCCACATCCTGAAGCGGTACTTTTGTAATCTTCTGATTCTTCATAGCGATCATGTAGCCGTATTCCTGATTCAGGATCAGCTCCGCCGCAGCCGCTCCCACTCTTGTGGCAAATACACGGTCATACGCACATGGAGAACCTCCTCTTTGTGTATGACCCGGCACCGTAATCCTTACTTCCTTGTCTGTCTTCTGCTGGATCTTCTCTGCCAGTTCATAGGCGATGGACGGATATTTTCGTTTTGCAAGCTTTTCTTTATATTCTTTTTTCTTCAGCCTGGCATCTTCTTTTGAAATTGCGCCTTCTGCAACCGCAATGATCGTAAACTTCTTATCTGCTGCCGCACGCTTCTGGATCACACCCGTCACCACATCGATATCATACGGAATCTCCGGAAGCAGAATCACATCTGCACCGCCGGCAATTCCCGCATGCAGCGTGACGTGTCCCACCTTATGTCCCATTACTTCAATGATAAACACACGGCTGTGAGACGTTGCCGTCGTATGGATCCGGTCGATCGTGTCTGTCGCAATATCCACTGCACTCTGGAAGCCAAATGTCATATCCGTGCCCCACAGATCATTGTCGATCGTTTTTGGCAGTGTCACAACATTTAAGCCTTCCTCTCTTAACAGATTCGCTGTCTTGTGTGTTCCGTTTCCTCCCAGGATTACCAGACAGTCAAGACTTAACTTATGATAAGTATGCTTCATTGCCGCCACTTTATCCAAACCGTCCTTGTCCGGTACACGCATCAGCTTAAACGGCTGTCTGGATGTACCAAGAATCGTGCCTCCTCTTGTCAGGATTCCGGAGAAATCCTTTGATGTGAGCATATGAAAGTTGCCATAGATCAGACCTTTGTATCCGTCTTCAAATCCATAGATTTCCACATCATCCCGTTTTGTGCAAACACCTTTTACAACACCGCGCATTGCAGCATTCAAAGCCTGACAGTCCCCGCCACTTGTAAGCATTCCGATTCGTAACATATCCGTATCCTCCTACTCTTTGATTTTATCAATTCCGCACCAGAAATCGGTGCTAAAAGACTTTATTTCCTGTTTTATCTTATCACAAACAGGCGAAAATGAACAGTTTTATATTCTCCCTCAATTTTTCTCAAACTTTCCGATTGGTAATTTTCTTTCCATTGTGTTAAAATAGACACATCGTAAAACAAAACAGATTTGAAGGAGATAACTAAACATGGAAAGAAATGATCCTTGCTGGTGCGGCAGCGGCAAAAAATATAAAAAATGCCATATGCCGATCGAAGAAAAAATAAAACTGCACAGAGACAGAGGGGAAATTGTACCTTCCAGAAAGCTTTTGAAGACTCCGGCGCAGATCGAAAAGATCAAAAAAAGTGCGGCTCTCAACACGGCTGTTCTGGATGAAGTTGCCGCACACATTCGCGCAGGCATGAGTACTGCTGAGATTGACAAGATTGTATATGATTTTACAACTGCACACGGTGGAATCCCGGCTCCTCTGAATTATCAGGGCTTCCCGAAAAGTGTATGCACCTCTATCAATAATGAAGTGTGCCACGGAATCCCGGATGAAAACATCATCCTGCAGGAGGGTGATATCATCAACGTCGATGTATCTACCATTCTGGACGGCTATTTCTCTGATGCATCCCGTATGTTCATGATCGGCGAAGTATCCGACCGCGCCAAACGTCTGGTGCGTGTTACAGAAGAATGTGTAGAGCTTGGTCTTGCAGCGGCAAAACCATGGGGACATCTGGGAGATATTGCAGATGCGATCAATACCCACGCACAGGCAAACGGCTACTCTGTTGTTGTTGATATCGGCGGTCACGGAATCGGACTGGAATTCCACGAAGATCCGTTTGTCAGCTATGTCACACCGAAGGGCAGCGAGATGCTGCTCGTACCCGGAATGATGTTTACCATTGAGCCGATGATCAACGAAGGCAGCCCGGACTTCTTCGTAGATGAGGACAATGACTGGACGATCTACACCATTGATGACGGACTGTCTGCACAGATCGAATATATGGTTCTCGTAAAAGAAGACGGAATTGAAATTCTTACAAAATAGTCAAAAAGCTGCGTACACAGGACCTCTCCTGCTGCACACAGCTTTTTTATTTACTTCATCAGCATATGCAGATATTTTTCATACTCGACTCCGTCATTGCGCGGAATCTCTTCTTTCACTGCATCTGTAATCGCTTTCTCGATAAAGCTTCCTGCAAGTTCCATCATGGACTTCAGATTTTCTCCTCTTGCCAGTCCGCCTGCCAGCACGGAAGCAAACAGATCACCTGTTCCGGAGTAGCTTCCACCTACATACGGGAATGCTGCAAGATGTGTCTCTTTTCCCGTCACTGCCAGATTTCCCATCTTCTGGATCCCGTCTTCATTGTCACAAAACTGAATCCCTGTCACTACAACAGTTCTTGGTCCATCTTTCCTCAGGTTTTCCGCCAGCTGCCTGATCACCGTAAGAAGATGTTTTTCGTCCGTCATATTTTCGATCATCCGATAATCTGTATCCGTCAGAATACAAAGCTCCGTCAGATTTGGGGTCACAATATCCGCCATCTTCGCAAGCTCCCGCATCTTTCTGCAAAACTCTATGGAGAAGATATCAAATTTGTATCCATGATCCCCCATGATCGGATCTACCAGCAGAAAGGCTTTCTTCTTATGAAATGTCTCCGCAATATGGATCATATGACCGATCTGCTCTTCATCTGCTGCAAATCCTGTATAGATACCGTCAAACCGTGCCTCCATCTTTTCCCAGGATCGCCGAAACTGCTCCATTTCTTCCGTAAGGCTCACGCAATGATAGTCTTCATATCCTGTCTGTGCACTCAGCACAGCTGTCGGGAGCGGACACGCCTGCACGCCCATCGCTGAAAGCACTGAAATTGCTGCCGTGAGAGAACATCTCCCAAATCCTGAGAGATCGTTAATTACTGCTACTTTCTTTCCCATACTCATCCACCTGCATTTCTCTGACTGGCTTCATGATCAGAACAGAATGTTTTCCCATATTGACAACAGTCTCTCCATCCTCCACCAGATAAATGTCTCTTTCTGTCGTATAGCTCTTTTCCCAGGAGTACATCAGACGCTCCATCTTTCCTTTCATAGGCACCTCCGCCTGCCACACCGGGATTGTCACTTCCTTTAGTTCCTTACTGTTATTTAACACAACAATGATCTGTTCACCTTCCTGAAATCTTGCATAAGCAAGAACATTGGATGACCAGGAAAGCATCTTCAGAGAACCTGTACGCAGAGGCTTCTCACGCTTGTGGATCCGGATCATTTCTTTATGGAACTCTACAAGTTCTCTGTTTTCCTGTCCCCATGGATAGGTCCTGCGGCTGTCCGGATCGGTAAATCCACAGACACCTGCTTCATCTCCGTAATAAACCGTAGGTGCTCCTACCCAGGTCATCTGAACTGCCACTGCCTCCCGCATCACTGCCAGATTGATCCCTTCTTCTGCCGCTTTGCTTCCAAGCTGTGCCACTCTTCCTACAATGTGATTCGTTCTGGTCAGGAACCGGGAATGATCGTGGTTAGACAGTTCATTCATCGCCACCTGTAATGACGGGGTCAGCATGCTTGCCATAAAATGATTCATCGTATTGACAAAGTTGTCTGCATTCCCCCACAAGTCTGTCCTGCGCTCATCACTGTGCTTTTCCATTCCTGTCAAGAACCAGGTCAGCGGCTCCATAAAGGCATCATAATTCATCACGCTGTCCCATTCATCGCCCTGAAGCCATTCTCCCGGATCTCCATAGTGCTCCGCCAATATCAGCGCCTGCGGATTGGCACTTTTTACAGCTTTTCTGAAATTCTCCCAGAAGATGTGATTGTATTCATTGCTGTATCCCAGATCTGCCGCCACATCCAGACGCCATCCATCGGCATTATACGGCGGCGATACCCATTTCTTTCCGATGTTTAAAATATATTCCTCCAGCGTGGGAGAATCTTCATAGTTCAGCTTCGGCAGCGTATCATGTCCCCACCATCCGTCATAGTTTTTATTATAAGGCCACGCTTCTTCTCTTTCATCAAAAAAATGAAAGAAATCTCTGTACGGGCTCTGCGCACTGACATAAGCACCTTTTTCGTATTCCGGCTGCGGTTCATAAATCCGTTCCCGGTCCATCCACTTATTGAAAGAGCCACAGTGATTGAACACTCCGTCAAGGATCACCCGCATGCCCCTTGTGTGCATCTCCTCCACCAGTTTTGCAAACAGGCGGTTGCTTGCCTCCAGATTCCGAATGTCCCCTGTCCGCTTCTGATATTTTGTCGCTCTGGTATTGTCCTTTTCTCCCTCTGGAAGAACCTCTCCTCCGTCTTCTATAATCACGCCGTAATGCGGATCGATGTAGTCATAATCCTGAATATCATACTTGTGATTCGACGGGGAAACAAACAGTGGATTGAAATAGATGACTTCAACTCCAAGCTCTTCCAGATAGTCCAGTTTATCCAAAACTCCCTGCAGATCTCCTCCATGAAATCTGCGGATATCCATTGCCGCCGGAAATTCATTCCAGTCTTTCACTTTACAGACCGGCTCTCCGATATAAACGTATTCTCCATCCTCCACATCATTGGATGGGTCTCCATTACAGAAGCGGTCTACAAAAATTTGATACATCACTGCGCCTTTTGCCCATGCCGGTGTGGAAAATCCAGGCATGATCCGGAAATTGTAATATTCCACCGGATGTTCCGATACGCCACATCGATGATAGCAGAGCTCTTCACTCTCGCTTTTTATCCGAAAATAATAAACAAACATCGTATCTGTAAGCTGCACTTTTGTTTCATAATAATCAAACACTTCCCCGGAGGATATCTTCTGCATCTGCAGTGCTTCTCCTCCTGAAATCAGACAGACCTCCTGAGCGTCATCTCTTGCCGTTCTGAATCTCAGCCTGACTTTTTCATGGATACCCGGTTCCGCAGGTATGACATAATCCGATGTCCCATCACAGAACAGCGCATTTTTATTCATATAAACCTCCTTTGGGGCAAGCCCCTTAAAATGCCTGCCCGGCATTAAAAACAGCTTGCCCCATTCTACACCTACTTCTCAAAAAGTGCTTCAAACTCACTTCTTGTAATCTTTTCTTTTTCCAGCAATAACTGGGCACAGGCTTCCAGTACAGACTGATGCTCCTCCAGAATTGCTTTTGCTTTCAGATAGCACTCATCAATGATACGTTTGACTTCCTCATCGATTGTTCCCGCCACTTTTTCACCGTATCCTCTGGATGTGTGACCAAAATCACGTCCGATAAAGACTTCATCACTGTCATTGTCATAGTTGATCAGACCAAGACGTTCTGACATACCGAATTTGGTGATCATGGATTTTGCGATCGCAGTTGCCTGACGGATATCCTGAGATGCACCGGTTGTAATATCATCAAAGATCTGTTCTTCCGCTACACGTCCGCCGAGAGACACTGTAATCTCCTGAAGCATATGTCCTTTTGTATTGAACATATCATCGCCTTCCGGAAGCGGCATCGTATAACCGCCTGCTCCTCCTGTCGGAACAATGGACACACTGTAGACAGGTCCCACATCCGGCAGTACATGGAAGAGGATCGCATGTCCCGCCTCGTGATATGCTGTAATCCGGCGTTCTTTTTCAGAAACCACACGGCTCTTTTTCTCCGGTCCGATCCCGACTTTGACAAACGCATGCCGGATATCGGACTGCTGAATATACACTCTGTTTTCCTTTGCAGCCAGAATCGCCGCCTCATTCAGAAGGTTTTCCAGATCTGCTCCTGTAAATCCACTGGTTGTCTGCGCAATCTGTTTCAGATCTACATCGTCTCCCAGCGGCTTGTTTCTCGCATGTACTTTCAGAATCTCTTCTCTTCCTTTGACATCCGGACGTCCAACTACCACATTTCTGTCAAAACGTCCCGGACGTAAGATGGCAGGATCCAAAATATCTTTCCGGTTGGTCGCTGCCATCACAATAATACCTTCATTAACACCAAAACCATCCATCTCTACCAGCATCTGGTTCAATGTCTGTTCTCTCTCGTCATGACCGCCGCCAAGTCCGCTTCCTCTGCGTCTGGCAACTGCATCGATCTCATCGATGAAAATGATACATGGGGCATTCTTCTTCGCATCCTGGAACAGATCCCTGACACGGGACGCTCCCACACCGACAAACATCTCTACGAAGTCAGATCCCGAAATCGTAAAAAACGGAACCCCGGCCTCTCCGGCAACTGCTTTTGCAAGAAGGGTCTTACCGGTTCCCGGAGGCCCCTCCAGAAGCACTCCTTTTGGGATTCTTGCTCCCACCTGAACATATTTTTTCGGAGATTTCAGGAAATCGACAATCTCTGCAAGCTCTTCTTTTTCTTCCTGCAGCCCCGCAACATCTGCAAATGTCACTTTCTTATCATTCTCAGAACTCATACGGGCACGACTTTTTCCAAAATTCATTGCTTTTGCATTGGCACCGCCACTCTGTCTGTTCATCATCATCGTAATAAACATGAATCCGACAAGCATCAGCACAACCGGGAGAACCGTCGTACTCAGCACCGAATCCTGAGGGATCGCGCTTATGCGGTATTCCACATCATTTTTATCCAGCAGCTTCTGCGTCTCATTGACATCCGATACGTTGACACGTCCCGTTTCCCTGCTGTCGCGCAATGTCAGTGTGACCACTCCGGTAGGCACTGCCTTATTCTGGTTGATCACCACCTCTGTCACGTTGTCATCCTTTATCTCCTGTTCAAACTGAGTAAAAGTTATCTCCTGCCCGCGCATCTGTACACGGCTCGTCATCCATAGCACAAAAAAGATCACAGCAATAAACACAACCACGGTTGCGCCGCTTATGCCTTTATACTTCTTGTCATTCAATGATACTGCTCCTTCCTATTCCACACCTTCTACGACTCCGATATATGGAAGATTTCTATATTTCTGTGCGTAGTCCAGTCCATATCCGACTACAAATTCGTCCGGTATCTCAAATCCGACATAATCTACTTTTACATCTCTTTCTCTTCTCTCCGGTTTGTCCAAAAGAGTACAAAGCTGAATGCTCTTTGGATTTCTTTTCTTCAGAACATCGATCAGATAATACAGTGTACGTCCGGAATCAATGATGTCTTCCACGATCAGAACATCTTTTCCCTCGATGGATTCATCCAGATCCTTTGCAATTCTGACAACACCGCTGGATGTTGTCGCATCCCCGTAGCTGCTTACACACATAAAGTCCAGAGAAACCGGCACACTGATTCTTTTAGCCAGTTCACACATGAAAAATACTCCGCCTTTGAGTACACAGATCATATGGATCTGCTTTCCTGCATAATTTTCGCTGATCTGTTTTCCCAATGTTTTGATTCTTTCATTTACTTCTTCTTCTGAAACTAACACTTTAATTGTCTCTGCCATGTTTTTTATCCTCCATTATTTTGATCTCTATTATCCTTTTTGTATGTTCAGATATCTGATATCTGCTGCTCATCCGATATCCGACAACCCACAGTATCTGATGCCCCTCGGCGATCAGCAAAATCCGTTCTCTGCTTTTTGCAGGAATCTTCTCATTGATAAAATAAGATTTGAGCTTCTGCGTACCGCCCTGTCTGTTGACACCCAAAACATCCTCCGGCTGTCTCGTTCTTACGGTGAGACTATTTTTTATTATATCATAGTCAAACCATTTCGTGTAGGGGGTTTGCGGTATCTGTTCTATCGAAAAATTCTTATCTTTTTCCCAAATTGTACAGCATATTCGCAGATTCCTGTCTTTTAATCGGGTAATTCCGGGAATTATAAGTTCTTCCCGGCACTCTGTCTGTCTTTCCGCTGTCTGTTTTATCAAAAGTATTCCTTCATAATTCCTCTCTGCACAGATATTGTAGGGAAGATTTCGCTTTCTTCCGCTCTGCTTTTCAAACAACTCCGCCACTGCCGCAACGTGTACAGACACAAGATCCTTTCCTGTTCCCGCCAGATTTTCCAGACACTTCTGAATAATCCCGTTTTGGATGACCGGATCACACTGCATCCATTCATCCCACAGAAGCAAAAGCCCCTCTTCCTCCTGCCTTACCACACATCTGCAATGCGCTTCGATTTCCCGCTCCAGATAATCTCTGATCTGATTTAACTGCTCCATCGTTTCATTCATGTGACGGACGGCCTGCCTGTTGACCTGCTCCTCCAGCATAGGAAGGATCTGATGCCGGATCCTGTTTCTGGTATATTCATCCCCGGCATTGGTCTCATCTTCACAGTAGGAAAGCTGATGTTCTTTCAGATAATACTCAATTTCCTTCCTGTTTATTCCAAGAAGCGGACGGATCATATATCCATTGACCGGCCGGATCCCGGAAAGCCCCCGGATTCCGGTTCCTCTTGCCAGATTCAAAAGCATCGTCTCTGCATTATCGTTCTGATGATGCGCAAGCGCGATCTTGGTCCCCCCATAACGGGCCCGCACCTCCTCAAACGCCGTTCTTCGCACCAGACGCCCTGCCTCCTCCACAGACAGCTTTTTCTGTGCAGCGATTTCTTTTACATTCTCATGATACACAATACATGGAACATTCCGCTCCCTGCAAAATGTTTCCGTAAACCGTTCATCTCTTTTTGCATTTTCTCCACGAAGCCCGTGATTCACATGCACTGCGATCACATCAAATCCGATTTTTTCCTGCAGTCTCAAAAGTACAAAAAGCAGGCATATCGAATCCGCGCCGCCCGATATCCCTGCGATTACTTTATCTTCTTTTTGCAGCATATGATATTTTTCAATAAAATTTAAAATTTTCTTCTCCATACTGTAAACTATACCGAATCCGTCCCCAAAATGCAAGTATCCTGACAATTCCAAATCCCTACTGCCAGTACTGTCATATCATCCATCGGTTCTTCTCCGGTCCAGTTTAATACCTGCTCCAGAATGTGATGCGCAAGCTCTTTGGGATTTCCGCCTGTCGTTCCACCAATGATCGTTTCCATCAGAAGGTCCTGTTCCCCAACCGGGAGAGCATCCAGCACACCGTCCGTTATCATAACAACAAAATCTCCGTCTTCCAGCGTTCTCTGCACAGATTCGATTTCAATGGAGTGCATGACCCCGATCGGCAGACTGGACGAACTGATACGCTCCACTTTGTTTCCTTTTTTGATAAATGTGGAAGAAGCTCCTGCTTTGATCAGACGACATTCTCCTGTATACAGATCAAACATGCTCAGATCCACCGTGGAAAAATGGATTTCCTCACGCCCCATCACCAATGTCGTATTGATCATCTGAATCGCCGCCTTTGCCGGAAATCCGGCTTCCAACAGCTCTTCCAGCAATTCCATGACAAGCGTACTCTCCCGGCATGCCTTCTCTCCGGATCCCATTCCATCGGAAAGCGCCACTGCCAGTTTTCCTCCGCCAAGCTCACGCATCATGAAATTATCACCTGAGATCTTGTTGCAGTCCTTCCCAATCCTTGCCACACCGTAAAGTGTATAAAACACCGGACCTTCCATGCACACAATCGTCTGATATTCTTTCCCCAGCATAAACGCCTGATCACTCTCTGCAATAAACTGCCTCCCCATCACTTCCGAGACAGCCTTTACAAGCGCTTTGATCGTAACGCAGGTATTTTTCACCGCTCTTGCGGTAAGATGTACTTCATATTTTCCTTCTCTGTTCAGGAAAAAACTGCTGTACAGTACACGAATCCCTCTCTTTTTTAAATGAGATGCCAGCTTTTTTTCCAGACGCTCGTCCGAAAATAAACTTTTTTCCAGCTCTTTCGCCGTACTGCGGAGCATATCCGCAAACGTATCCATCTGAACCGCGCACCCTTCCCTGCCAAGTACGATCCGGTTATTCCACATCATATTCTGTCTTGCATCGTGAAATGCACCCAGCATCTCCTGTAAAAACGCTTCCCACCGCAGACACCTCTGCTGAAGCTTCCTTTTTGTTTCTGTATTCAGTTCACTCCCGTAATGATCGATGGCAGATAAAACTTCATATCCCATCTGATAGGTATGTACAAAATCCTCTTCCCAGCACCAGGAACATTTTTCACAGCTTTTGCAGGCTCTTTCTTTTGTCCGGTCAAACATATCCTCAATCTCCTCATTGGAAAATGCGGATTTCTTTTCCTCCAGATGAAGAAATGTCCGGGAAAGCTGTTTGATAGAATCTGCGTATTTTTCAATCTGTGTCACATAGGGGCTGGTGTGCAGTGCCTGTCCATTTTTCATGGCGATGTCCTCCTAGTTCTTATGTATGTAATATTAGAACATGCAAAAAGCCCCAGGAATTTCCCGGAGCTTCTCTTTCGTATCGTCACTATTTTGCCGGCTTGAAAATGATCTCATTCGGATCCACCAGCCCTAATTTTTCTTCTGCAATCTCTTTCACGTAATCGTCTGTCTTCACATACGCTTCGTATGCTTCCACTTCCTTTGCACGCTTTTTCTCTTCTTTAATCTGTGCTTCCAGTTCTGCTTCCTGCTTCTTGTACTGTGCGTTTCTGCTGCGCAGAGATACTGCATTCACTGCAAGTACGCCTACCAGCAATACAAGAATCATACTGATCAGCATCATACTTTTTTTATGATACCGCCATGCAGAATTCGTCTTCCGGCTTTTTGATCTGCCAGCGACTTTCTTTTTCTGAATCGCCATGATACTCACCCTATCAAATCTAACTTCTATTTCCATCCTGCCTGCAAATAAATTTGCCTGACACAAGTATTCTATCTGCTTTTTTCTCTTTTTTCAAGTTATTCAGCCGTTTTAATCAAGATTTCCTTGTTTTTTATGTTTTTTTCAATTTCCTGAAAATTCGTTTCAACAAATGCTGCACCCCCACAGCAGTCAGCAGCCCGGCTGCGATTCCCAGAACAAAGAACCAGCGGATACTTCCATAAGTCGTACAATACATCTGACGAAACACATACGCGCTCACCAACAGCCAAAAGCCGATATCCTCCACACCGACTGCCAGCGGATGATGCCGCACGAGTCTTCGTATCAGCAGCAGAATCTGATAACCGCAAAAAAGTACCATCCCCGTAAGCGCCGCATAGAAAAAAATCACAACTTCTGTTTCAATTCCGAGCATCATAATAACGCCTACTTAAATAATTTTGACAGAAAGCTCTCATTTTGCCCGCCCTGATTCACTCCAGAATAAGCAATACTGTCAATATTTCCGGAAAGGTCTACTTCTCCCTTCTCAACACTGAGCCGGTTCACATGGAGGTCTGTGCCTTTCACCATAAGCATCCCCTGCTCTGTCTCCAGAAGAATCTCATTCAGATCAAACGAGAGAACATCCAGAACTCCGGTAACCATACTTGTCTTTCTGTTATTCACGATCAGTTTATGTGCCTTCGCCGGCATTTGTCGTTCTTCCATACACTTTCCCCTTTCCTTCTGCTTTTCTATATATATGAGGGGTTGTATTATTTTATACCGGAAAAACGAATTTTTCTGTTTTATAAATAGCGGAACAGGTCTTTCGCCTCTTCTTTCTTGGTCGTATCCTGAATATCCAGCACTTCTACTTTCACCGTCTTTGTACCGAACTGAATCTCGATCACATCTCCCACTTTCACTTTTACGGATGCCTTTGCAGGCTTTCCGTTCACCAGAACTCTCCCTGCATCACATGCTTCGTTGGCTACGGTTCTGCGTTTGATCAGCCTGGAAACTTTTAAAAATTTGTCCAATCTCATCAATCTTTTCTCCTTCCTTCTCCTGTAACTGAAAAGAGAATACAACCGGCTTGTCCGACTGTATCCTCTTATGCATCTTTATCTGTTCGTCAATTATGCGTTTACAGCATCTTTCAGAGCTTTTCCAGCTTTGAATTTCGGAGCTTTGCAAGCTGCGATCTTCATTGTCTTTCCTGTCTGAGGATTTCTTCCTTCTCTTGCTGCTCTTTCGCTTACTTCAAAAGTACCGAATCCTACTAACTGTACTTTTTCTCCTTCTTTTAACTGCTCTGTTACTACATCAACAAAAGCTTTTAATGCTTTCTCTGCATCTTTCTTTGAAATTTCTGCCTGCTCAGCGATTGCTGCGATCAATTCTGTTTTGTTCATGGATAATTCCTCCTCTTTATTATGCTAGAATGATTATTCTAAATTGGTAAAGGCCGCATGTCTCTACCCTTTACATGTCGATACCCTTATGTACTGTTATAACTGGTGAAACTGCTTTTGTCAAGCAGTTTCACAGATTTACCATGCAAAGCGGTACTGTTTACAATAACAGCAACATTTTTACATAATCTTATCAATCATTGCCAGCACTTCTTTGCCCATAGCTGCGGATTTTTCATCTGCATCAGAAAGGGAGGTTCCTTTGATACCGTAGTAGAATTTGACTTTCGGCTCTGTTCCCGATGGTCTCACACATAACCATGCATCATCGGAAAGATCATAGTACAATACGTTCGATGTTGGAAGACCTGTCGAAGATACTTCACCAGTCTGCATATCCTGAATCGTGTCTGCTTTGTAGTCTCTCGCTTTCAGCACTTTGTAGCCTGCGATCTCTGTCGGCGGATTCTTACGGAGTGTCTCAAGAATCTCCTGGATCTTTGCAAGTCCTTCGATTCCTTTGAGTGTGATAGACTGGATATCATCTTTGTAGTATCCGTATCTCTCATACATCTCGATCATGGCATCCCAGAGAGTCATGTCTTTTGTCTTGTAGTAAGCAGCTGCCTCGCAGAGTGCCATTGTCGCAACGATCGCATCTTTATCCCTTGCATGTGTTCCGATCAGACATCCATAGCTTTCTTCAAATCCGAATAAGTACTCGCCTTTTTTGCTTGTCTCAAATCCCAGAATCTGCTGTCCGATATATTTGAATCCGGTCAGAACTTCAATCAGCCCTGTGTTATAGTAATCTGCAATCGCATCCGCCATATTGGTTGTCACGATCGTCTTGATCAGATATCCATCCTCAGGGAGTCCTCTCAATGCGTTTCTCTGTCCGATCTCATAGTCTGCAAGGAGACAGCCGGACATATTTCCTGTCAGATCGTGATATTCACCGTTTTTATCTTTTACCCGGACACCCAGACGGTCTGCATCCGGATCTGTAGCAAGCACAATGTCTGCATCCACTTCTCTTGCCAGCTTAAGTCCCAGTTCAAATGCCTCTGCCGCCTCCGGATTCGGATAAGAAACAGTCGGGAATTCGCCGTCCGGCAGTTCCTGCTCTTTAACTACGTATACGTTCTCAAAACCGAGCTCTTTTAAAATTCTGCGGGCAGGAATATTTCCCGTTCCATGAAGCGGACTGTATACGATCTTCAGATCTTTTCCAACTGCATCAATTGCATCCTGATGAATCACCTGTTTTTTCAGTTCTGCTATGTAAGCATCATCCACCTCTGCTCCGATCACTTCGTAGAGTCCGGCTGCTTTGGCATCCTCTGCCGGCATCGTCTTCATCGTCGTATAATCTGTCACTGCCTTGACTTCATCCATGATTCCTTTGTCATGAGGCGGTGTGATCTGCGCGCCATCTTCCCAGTATACCTTATAACCATTGTACTCCGGTGGATTATGGCTGGCTGTAATGTTGATTCCGGCAATACATCCAAGTTTTCTGACTGCGTAAGAAAGCTCCGGTGTCGGACGAAGGGAATCAAATACATAGGCTTTGATTCCGTTCGCAGCCAGGCAGCATGCCGCTTCCTGTGCAAATTCCGGTGACATCCGGCGTGAGTCAAATGCGATAGCAACTCCTTTTTCTGCGTTTCCACTCTTTAAAATATAGTTTGCCAGTCCCTGTGTCGCCTTTCTCACTGTATAAATATTCATACGGTTCGTTCCGGCTCCGATAATTCCCCGAAGTCCTGCTGTACCAAACTCTAAATCTGTATAAAAACGCTCTTTGATCTCGTTCTCATCTGATGCGATACGCTCCAGTTCTGCTTTTGTATCTGCATCAAAATAAGCATTTGTCAACCACTCATTGTATATTTCTTTGTAACCCATCTTAGGCACCTCCTGCAATATAGTATGGTTCTATTATACAACAGCCGCCTATAAATGAAAAGTGAATATATTCTCTAAAAATCGCTCTTTTTCTGCCTGTTGTCCGATTGCAGTCTGCAGTTTTTCTACACTTTTCTCCGGAATCCGCGCCTTATTGGAATTCGAATACAAATTTGCTGTCTTCCAGAACTTCTCCGGATAGGCCAGGCAAAGTGCAAGGAATTCCTTTTCCCTGTCCTCCAGAGGACGAACGCTCTCATACATCTCCAGAATCTTTCTTCCCAGACTTTCTTTCCACTGATATTTTTCCATCACCTTTCGCAGGAAATAATACAGATCCTGTACCTGTACATCCATTCTGAAATGCTCAAAATTGGTGACTGCAATCCTGCCGGAACTGATCCAGATGTTGTGATAATTATAATCTCCGTGTATCAGCTTTCCGGCTTTTAAATTGTCTTTGTACAATTCCGGATATCCGGAGCACTCCATCCGTTCTGTCACACTTTGCGCCATCTCATACATGCTCTCAAAATGTGCCAGAAAACGACGCTCAAATTCATTTTTTGTGACCCTGGAACGGATAAATGCCCGCACTTTTTTCAATTCCCGGTTGTGCCGCCTTAATTCTGACAGCATATCTCTTCCTGCAAAAGGTTTCAGTTCTATCTCTAAAACAGGTTCATGATCCGAAGCCTGAGGAATCATCTCCTGCATCTTTTCTTTTGTCCACGCACCGTCGCCAAGAATTTCTCCCCAATCCATTCTCTGATGCAAAAGTCCGAGAGCCTGTGCCGCTTCCAGCACATCCCGCTCCCTTCGTACCTCACACTCTCTTCCCGAAACCCATTTTTTCAGCATGTACTTTGTTCCATCCTGGGATACGCTAAAGAGTTTTCCCGCCTTCGTAAAGATGGGTGTGTCCACCTTCATTCCGTGTCTGGATTCCAGATAACAGAGCAAAACATACATCAGAGGTGCGCGCCCAACCGAGATTCCTGCCGGTCCAAGCAGCATCAGCCCCTCCTTTGTATCGCAAAAATAAGCACCCCTTGTCTTGCGGGTGCTTATCACTTCTATGTCATACTGTTCCAGAACTTCTAACTCATATTCTCTCATACTTGCCCCCTGCATTTTGCCCCGCCGAAAGCAGGGCGGATTCATGACTCTCTCTAATCTATGAATCCCAGTAAGCAAGTATGCTAAAAGCCAAATCTTTCTTTCACGTAATCACACAATTTTTCTTTTTGATTCCATGCCGGATCTTCGATCACTATATCCAGCAGCTCATTTAAGAGCGTTCCCAACTCTTTTCCCGGCGCTATTCCGAGATTGATCAGATCTGTTCCTGTCACTGCCAGATCTTTTAATGTCACACATTCTTTGTTTCGCAGCGCATTTCGATACAGTTCTCTGATCTGAATGATATTTTCCAGCTTTCCTCTGCGTTCATAAGAACTCTGCGCTTTTGTATCTGCAAGCCGGACTGCCAGATAATATGGAAAGAGTTCCGCCCCGATCTCATGCATGGCGCGGCGCACGTTCGCTCCGGTCGGTTCCATCCGGTAATCATGATACGCAACAAGCTTTGTTACTTTTCGAATCGTATCATTATCAAATTTCAAACGTTTCATCACTGTTTTCGCAATTTGCTCGCTGGCGATCGCATGCCCTTTGAAATGGTCTCTTCCATTTTCATCTGTGGTCTTCATTACTGGTTTTCCCATATCATGGAACAGCATGGTCAGTCTGAGGACTTTATCATTCTTTACATTCTGCAGCGCATGAACTGTGTGTGCAGCTACATCATATTTATGATGCGGCGTATTCTGCTTCACACCGACCATGTCATCCCATTCCGGAAGCACTACTTTTGTGATTCCCAGCTCACAGGCATCCTGAATCCGCTCCGGATGATCGGATACCAGCAGTTTTACCAGCTCTGCCTGAATCCGCTCTGCACTGATCTTTTCCAGATTCGGCGCCAGACTTTTGATCGCTTCTGCGGTCTCCGGCTCGATTGGAAATGCCAGCTGCGCAGAAAAACGTACTGCGCGCAGAATCCGAAGTGCATCCTCTGAAAAACGCTCCTTCGGATCACCCACACAACGGATCAGGTGATAATTCAAGTCCCTCATTCCGCCAAACGCATCCACCAGGCGCTCATCATCATTGTATGCCATGGCGTTGATCGTGAAATCCCGTCTCTTTAAATCTTCCTCCAGCCGGCTTGTAAATGTCACCTCTTTCGGATGACGGCCATCCTCATACAGTCCGTCCACCCGGTAAGTGGTTACCTCAAATCCGTCTTTTCCAATCAGAACTGTTACCGTCCCATGCTCGATCCCAGTGTCTACGGTACGTCGGAAGATCCGCTTCACCTGCTCCGGCTTTGCAGAAGTCGTGATATCCCAGTCCTCCGGTTTTCTGTTCAGAATGGAATCCCGGACACAGCCGCCCACCGCATATGCATCATAACCATGTCTCTGTAAGTTTTTAATAATCAAAACTACTTTTCTTGGCAATTCTATTTTCATTGAAACTCTTCCCCTTTATTCTATGGTCTACCCTGTCTTTCCATTTCTATCTCATTTAAAATTTCAAGTTCACGTTTTTGGCAACTAAATATTATAACCTGTCTTGACTGTTCGCTCAACCATTTTAGCGTATATTTTAATCTTTTTTCGTCATAACATCCAAACGCATCATCCAGGATCACCGGAACTTCCTCGCCATACAGAATCTCAAGAGCTGCCATTCGAAGTGCAAAATAAACCTGCTCCACGGTTCCCCTGCTGACTCGTTCTGCCGGAATCCGCCGCCCTTCTGATAAAAGAATCAGTTTCAGAGAATCCTCGATCAGAAGCCTTGTATACTTTCCATCTGTTACTTCCGCAAGGATTTTTGATGCTTTTTCATTCAGTACTGTACCGAAATCTTTTGACATGGATGCCGCTGCCTTCTCCATTGTCTCAGATGCGATCTCCAGTGCCCGTGCCGTCTTTTTCAGCCTCTGCTCCTCTTCTCCGGAAAAATCCAGCTCCTCCAGCTGTTCTTTTACATTATTTAAACTGACCTGCTTTTCCTTCTGTTCCTCCCCGATGCGCTGCAGCGTCCAGTACAGCTTCTGCTTTTTCTCCCTGTAACCAGATTCCATCGTTTCTCGTTCTTTGATCCTGACACTTTTTTGTGTCTGCGCGTCTTTTATTCCCCAAATAAGAAACAAAATACTTACCGCGACTGGAATCAATGTATATACACTGTGCAAAATCACGCCGACTGCCAACAGACACATGGCTGCGATTATCTGCCAGCTGATTTTTTTCTTCTCCTCTTCTGTCACATGCTCAGGTTCTCTTAAATCTGCAAGCTGTCGCTTCTTTTCCTGCATCTCTGACTCCAAACGCATCTTTTCCTGCTGAATATACTGATATTTTCGTTGAAGTGCCTGCCGTTTCTCTGCTTTTTCCGATTCCAGCTGCTTCCATTTCCGGGTGATTTCCTTTTTGCGCTGCTTTAAGTGCTCCTCTGCCCCTGCCAGATCTACTCCGCTGTTTCCTGTTTCGTAATAATTTGCTGCATAATTCTGAAGCTCTGCCGCCAGACTTTGCCCTGGTCTTGCTCCAAGCTGTCCGATCGCTGCCGTATTTTCAAACTGTTCCGCTGTCAATCCATTTAACAGCATATCCAGATCACCATGCTCCACAGAAAGTTCCTCACCGTCATCCTCGCAGATCAGCACAGCTCCTTTTGTGTACCGGTCAAAACGCCGTTTCAGACAAAAGGTCTTCTCACCACAGGAAAACCGCATCGTTCCGGCGTATTCATTCGGATTCTCCCACGGTTCAAACCGGCTGAACGCATCATTGTGCGCCGCTTTTCCGCGCCCTCTCTCCATCCCGAAGAGCATCGCTTTTAAAAATCCGTAAATCGTGGACTTTCCGAATTCATTTTCTCCATAGAACACTTGGATCCCGTCCCGAAACACAAATCTCTGATTTGAAAATTTTCCAAAGTTTTTGATCTCAATCTCTTTTATCTTCATGCCTTCTCCTACTGCCGGTTTGCCATCAATGCCTGAATTCCTTCACAAAGCGCCTCATACTCTACGCTTCCTGTCTCACATCCCCCAAACGCTTCAATGTATTTTCCGATCAGATTCTCCTGATTTGCCTTCCACAGTTCTTCAAAATCATAATCCGGAATCGTCTCATCCACAATTTCCAGAATATTCCCATATCTATCCTTGGAACCCGTATCAAATTCAATATCCGGATCCCTCTTTCCCGTCAGAATGAATTTGTAGAGATTCTCTCTTCCATGCTCCTGAATCTGTCCCCGGATCAGTTCCCGCACTTCTGCATTTCCCATCCGGCTCTCTGTCTCGAGCACCAAATGCAGATATTCCCGTTTTGCCAGTGGTACAAATTCAAAGCTAGTGCCTCTTTCTGAAATCTCTCCCCTGATAAATCCATGCTTTCCTGTATCATTCTTATCGGTCGGTTCCAATGCACCCGCATATGCTGCAAGTCCCGGGATCACCTGCTGCGGCTTGTGGATATGCCCCATGGCAATATAGTCGAATCCGCTTTTTTCCAACAGACTTTTCTGTATCGGAAGATGTTTTTCATCTCCGCCGTGAACCAGAAGAATCTCATACTTTGCGTCTCCTTCCGCACGGATCCCGCCATCAAAAGGTGTCAGTATCTCCCGTGACTCATAGCTGAATCCCGTCACTGCCACATCAAGATCCTCAAAGATCACACACTCCGGCTCTTTTTCAAACAGCGGATATACATTGCTGCTCCACTGAAAGCTCCGGTAGTAAGAATCCTGCTTTAAAAAATCATGGTTCCCGGCAATCAGAACAACCTTTGTCCGGGAAAGTCGGGAAAAATAATAGTCCACTTCTTTTAATTCTTTCTTCAGCGGCTGTCTGTGGAACAGATCCCCCGCAATAAGAAGCAGATCCGTCTGTTCTCGCTCACAGATGTCGATCACTTCCGCAAAGGTATCCCACAATTCCTGAGGCCGCACCTTTGAATAAGCGTCTCCCGCATCCGGAGACGCACCCAGATGAACATCCGCAATGTGAATCCATTTTACCATGGTATCTCCCTCCTGTCTCTTTTATCAGCAAAGAGGGTGCTCAAAAGCACACTGCCTTTGGTCACCCTCTTTCAATTCTCTTATAGACTTCTCCCTGGAAATCTTATAAATCACAGTTATTTACAGTTCTCGGGAACGGAATCACGTCACGGATATTGGACATACCTGTCAGATACATCACACATCTTTCAAATCCAAGACCAAATCCTGCATGTCTCGTAGAACCATATTTTCTCAGATCCAGATAGAACTTGTAATCCTCCTCGTTCAGATCCATCTCTGCCATTCTTGTGCGAAGTTTTTCGAAGTCGTCCTCTCTCTGGCTTCCTCCGATGATCTCTCCGATTCCCGGTACCAGACAGTCTACTGCTGCCACTGTCTTGCCGTCATCATTCTGTTTCATATAGAATGCTTTGATCTCCTTCGGATAGTCTGTCACGAATACCGGACGTTTGTAGATCTCTTCTGTGAGATAACGTTCATGCTCTGTCTGCAGATCTGTCCCCCAGGAAACTTTATATTCAAACTTGTCGTTGTTCTTCATCAGAATATCAACCGCTTCTGTGTAAGTCACTCTTGCAAAGTCTGAATTTACCACATTGTTCAAACGGTCAAGCAGTCCCTTGTCCACAAATGAGTTGAAGAAGTTCATCTCTTCCGGAGCATTCTCCAGAACATAGGAGATTACATATTTTAACATGGACTCTGCCAGATCCATATTGTCTTCCAGATCTGCAAATGCAATCTCAGGCTCGATCATCCAGAACTCTGCCGCATGTCTTGTCGTGTTGGAGTTCTCGGCACGGAATGTCGGTCCAAATGTATAAATGCTCCTGAATGCCTGTGCAAATGTCTCTCCGTTGAGCTGTCCGCTCACTGTCAGGTTCGTCTCTTTTCCAAAGAAATCTTTGCTGTAATCAATGCTTCCGTCTGCGTTCTTTGGTACATCCTTCAGATCCAGTGTCGTCACCTGGAACATCTCACCTGCACCTTCACAGTCACTTCCTGTGATCAGTGGTGTGTGTACATACACAAATCCTCTCTCCTGGAAGAACTGGTGGATCGCATATGCGATCATGGAACGTACTCGAAATACGGCCTGGAATGTGTTCGTTCTCGGACGTAAATGAGAGATCGTTCTCAAATATTCAAAGCTGTGACGCTTTTTCTGCAGCGGATAGTCCGGTGCGGACGCTCCCTCTACTGTCACTTCGTCTGCCTGAATCTCAAACGGCTGTTTTGCCTGTGGTGTCGCTACCAGTGTACCAGTTACAATGATCGCTGCTCCGACATTCTGTCTGGAGATCTCATCAAAATTCTCCATTTTATCATGATATACCACCTGCAGAGGCTCAAAATAAGAACCGTCATTTACCACGATAAATCCAAATGTCTTGGAATCGCGAATACTGCGAATCCATCCCCCTACAGTTACTTTTTTATCCAGATACTGTTCTCTATTTTTAAATAATTCCCGAACTGTCACTAATTCCATACCGCTCACTCCTTCTTTTCAAATCTGTCTCTGCCGCAAAACGGACATTCAATAAAGGCTATTATATCATATATCCTATGCTTTTGTCCACCGGTGTATCGTGTCTGTTCCCGGACTGCACAATTCCAGAACCGTATGATCTTCACTTAATGTATACTCATATTCCAGACTGCCGCCCTCCATGACCAGATTCAGTTTCAAAATACCTTCTGCATCTTTGACAACGCCAAATGTTCCCTTTGTTTTTCCTGAGGATCCTTTGATCACAACAGTTCCGTCTTTTTTGAATGTGTATTCATTCTCATTGTCATCTTTCCAGGTTCCCAGAAGCCCGGATGCCTGTGCATCTGATATGTCAATGCGCTCGATATCCGACTGAAACAATTCCATATCCTTGCCTCCGTCCAGTGACTTGAGCTTCAGACCATACCCAGTCGTATCATCCTCAATCGCATACAACTGTTCTTTCTCTTCCCCGTCCATCTTGATCCCCATTGTAATATTGTCATCTTCGTCAAATCCACACTCAAACGTAAGTGCTTTTCCGTCCAGTGTCCCGGTTCCATCCTCCTTCAGATCATAAACCGATTCTGTTCCGACCACATCCCACTTCTTTGCCAGAACCTTTGTCACTGCCTCACTCGGCAGAATATAGCCGTCACCAAGCTTTTCTTTCAGTTCATCAGATGCCTGATTCACTTCTTCTGTTTTCGATGCTGCCGGCTTCTCCTCTTGTTTGCTGCCCTGACATCCGGTCATCGTGATCGCTGCTGCCAGGATCAGCACTGCTGCTAATTTTTTCATATGATTCCTCTCCTGTTGATTGTTCGTTTCTCATACGCATAAGGATACCATAATCGGAGGGGTTTTTCTACTTCTTATCGCAAAAACAACCGCCACATCTTGTACATGTGACGGCCGTCCATTAGAGTAGTAAATCAGACGGTTTACATACTCTCCATTTTTTATTTATGCCAGATACGATTTCCATATCTCTCTTCTAGAATCTGATTGAATTCTCTTCCTCCATCGATATTGGCACTCTTAAATACCGGAGGTTCATATCCCTTTTCAACCATGTCCTTAACAGCCTCATAAATTGTCTGTTGAAGCAGAAGACATGTGCTAAATGAAGATGTTCCACATACTTTGCTGTCAAACCCTTCAACTTCAAGAGCTGCATCTCCAAATTCAGACTGATTATCCAAAACTACGTCTGCAAATTCATATAAAAGTTTTCCTGAGGAATGACGTGATGTGGATGCTTTAGACACTTCAAGCGCTGTAACTACAATCACTTTACATCCTTTTTTCTTTACATACTCAGCCATTTCAATACTCAAAGGATTTCTTCCTGAATTGGAAATGATAATAAACACATCTTCTGGCTGCACGTCCACCTGCCGCATCAGATAATAGGCATTTCCTTCCACACTCTCAAAAATTCCCTCCGAATGATCACGCACTACTTTAGACGGTATCAGACCACCTGCACGCCCACATACTTCGATAGCTCCCGCATAAGAATGCCCACTTCCAAATGCCTGAAGAATTCCACCACTTCGAATCGACTCGGATATCAGAAGCGCCGCTTTGTGAATATTCTCCTGCTGCGTATTTTCCAATTTTTTCATAACTTCTTTTGCTTTATCAAAAAATTCAAATGCCATACTGTTTCTTCTCCTTACACATCTCAAAACTAACCTAGAATTCCTACCGCATGCAATACGATGGACAAAATCATAACTAGCAAAATCGCTTTGGATGATGTCATTTTCTTTCTTCCAAGCAACCAGTAAACACCACCAACTACTGCTGCCGGAATGAGACAAGGCATAATCTGATCCAAGATTTCCTGTCCTTTTACTGAAATCTCTCCACTTACAAATGTAGCGGTCACATTTGCTTTTACAACAGTAGCGATCAACGCTCCTACTACCGTAATACCAAGAAGAGTTGCCGCCGCTGTTAACGCATCCAGTTTATCTTTTGCTGATGTAATAATCTTAGAACCTTCCTGATATCCAATGCCTGCTGAATATGTACGGAAAATAAGAATTGCAATATTTACAAGCAGCCAGATAACTGCTCCTACCATATTTCCTTCCTGTCCCATATATGCTGCAATGGATCCAAAAATTGTCGGGAATAATACACCAAACAGAGTATCTCCTACACCGGCAAACGGTCCCATGAGACCTGTCTTCAGACCTTTCACCGCTTCTTTGGCTTTCATGCCCTCATGCTCTTCTGTTGCGGCATCAATACCAAGAATAAATCCACCCATATGAGGAGTTGTATTAAAGAATTGAACGTGTGTCTTCAACATTTCTTTCTGATCTTTTGGATCTTTGTATAACTTTCGGATAATCGGAAGCATTGCCCACAGATATCCAACCCCCATCTGTCTTTCATAGTTCCATGTAACCTGGGATCCCATGATCCATCTTCTGCTCAAACTGTTTATGTCTTTTTTTGTCAATTTTGTTTCATTAGTCTTCATATTCTCCATCTAACAATCCCTCCTGTGAAACTCCGGCATTTGCCACAACTACTCTCTGGCTGTCTTTCAAATTCTGCTGGAATGAAATCACCGCCATTGCTGCTCCAAGAATTGCGATACCAAACATCGGTACTGCAAGATATGCTGCCGCAAAAAATCCAATCAACAGATAAGAAATATATTTCTTAACCGGCAGATAACGAAGAAGGATCGCAATACCAACTGCTGGAAGTAATCCACCTGCAACACTCAAACCTCCGGTCAGCCACTCTGGCATATTCTCTACGAGTGTATTTACAATGTCTTCTCCAAAGATCAACATAACGAATACTGGAAATGCTCTGGAAAGCCCCCACGGAATCAAACCATACCAGATATTACGCTTGATTGCGCCATAATCCAATTTCTCAATTGCTGCCTCTACTCTTTTTGCAAAAAATACGTTACAAAATCTTCCAAAAATATCCAGATTTACCATTAAAAGTCCTACAGGAACAGCAAGACCGATACCAAATTCTATTCCCTGACCTGATGTCACTGCAAAAACAGTTCCGACAATCGCTCCAGTCACATAATCCGGCATCGAGGAACCACCGTATGTTCCTACTCCCAGTACCATAAGCTGTAAAGTTGCCCCGACCGCAAGCCCGGTCGTAATATCCCCCATGATAATACCTGCTATAATACCTGCGAATATTGGTTTCCCATCAAAAACAGCCGTCATAAGACTATCCCAAATAAAAATCAATGATAAAATTGTAAGTGCAATAATTTGCCATACCTGTATTTCCATACTGCTTTAGCCTCCTTCTAATTAATGAAGATAAGAACGGAATGTTTTTTTCTCGTCGTTAGGAACCATCTGTGCATAAACTGTAACACCCGCTTTTTCAACTGCTTCAATATCTGCCAGCTCCTGCGAAGTACAATATACAGATTTTTTAACTCGTTTTCTTCCTTCTTTTTCTCCCATATTCCCGATATTTACTTCTTTGACTTTCAATCCCTTTTCTACCAGTCTCTGAATTGTTTTTGTCTTATTGACAATCAAAAATACTCTCTGCCCACTATAGATTCCTGCATTTAATCTGACTGCTGCATTATCAACAGTCAGAATACTTAAATGTACACCGGAAGGTACCGCGGCTTTCAACGCACTCATTCCAATCTCATCTTTTAATATTTCATCATCTGCAATAATGATTCTGTCTGCCTGCAATGTACGTGTCCAGAAAGTTGCTACCTGCCCGTGAATCAATCTTTCATCCAGACGGAAATTCACAATACCATTTTTTTCCACTGGATCTTTTGGCGCCTGTACCGTCTTTTTCTCTTTCACAACCACAGTATTTCCATAGATTTCTCCTGTTTGTGCAATTGCATCTGCCAGCTCTTCCCCCGCATTAAGCAATACAAGAAGCTGTTGACTAAGACCTGCAACAAGCTGAATATTTTTGTGTTCCGCTACAATGCGCATTGCTGCATTATATGGGGTGCCTCCAGGAAGGTCTGCAATAATTGCTTTACATTCATCTACCCCTTTTTCTGCAAGAATCTTCTCATATTTCTTCTCGACATCTTCCTTTGTCATATCCTCAGTAAATGTAACAGGGACAAAAGCTGATGTATCACCTGTAATCATCTCACAGCTTGACTTACATCCCTCTGCATATGCTCCGTGTGCAGCTATAATATAATACATATATTTAGTCCTCCTGTTCTTTCAGGATAAATTCGATGACCGGCACAATCACATCCGGCTTCTGCACCGGCAATGTTACAAGCAAAGCCTTCTCTTCAAATTTATCCTTGATGTGGATTTCCGTTACTTCCAAATTTAAATCCTTATGAGACTTTCTCTTTCCGGACAAACCTTCATCTTGAATATATTTAATTTCTGAATGATCATTCAGAAGCTGTGCATACTCTACTTCTCCGCCAAGACCATTGATCAGCAATGTACGATACGGCCATGAAAACAAATGAAGGTATAAATGATTTCCATTTTGTGTAAATCTCGCATCCAATGGAGCCTCATACTCGCTGGAACTGCATCCACAAATTGCTTCGCTGTGAAGACGCATCCACTCTTTTATATCATCCAGAATCTTCTGTGTGCGTCTATCAATTTCTCCCCTTCCATTTGGACCGATATTCAGGAGCATATTGCCGCCTTTTGATACTGTATCAATCAAAAGTTTCACAACCATCTCTGAAGATTTCCAATTCAGATTATCTCTGTCATATCCCCAACTGTTATTCAATGTCTGACACGCTTCCCATATGATTGGTTTACCACCTTTATCAGCTTTTGAATTTCTTTGATACTGCTCTGGTGTTCCAACGCCTCTTCCAAGTCCGAGTCTGTCATTAATGATAATATCCGGCTGCAGTGACAGAATCATTTTTTCCAGTTCTTCCGAACCCCAGTCATCTTTCCCTTTTCCAACAGAATCCCCCCAGTCACGCTGTGGATAAGAAAAGTCAAACCATATATAATCGATTTTTCCATATCCTGTGAGCAGCTCTTTCACCTGTCCATGCATAAACTTCCGATAAGCTTCCATATCTCCCGGATGACTCTTAATATATTCTTCATTATTTCTCTCCGGATGATATCCATCTACCAGGAAATCCGGATGATACCAGTCAAGAAGCGAAAAATACAGGCCAACCTTCAAACCTTCTGCCCGGAAAGCATCAACATACTCTTTCACAAGATCACGGCCAAATTTTGTATTTGTAATCTTATAATCCGAAAGCTGCGTATCCCAAAGCGCAAAACCTTCATGATGTTTTGCCGTCAGAACTGCATATTGAAATCCTGCCTCTTTTGCTTCTTTTGCCCATTTCCTTGCATCAAAGAAATCCGGGTTAAAATTATCAAAATACTTTTTATATCCTTCTGCTCCAATCTGTTCCAGAGTCATTACCCATTCATGTCTTGCTGCTACTGAAAACAAGCCAAAGTGGATGAACATACCGAAACGATCATGGATAAACCACTCCGGATCTCCATAACTTTCCGGCCATTCATAAATATCCTTACATTTCATCCTCTATAATTTCCTTTCACACTTATTTGTTATGCATAACAACTGTCTACATTATAGTTTTTTTATTTTTAAATTTCGAAAATTTTACAAATTGGAAACTTTTTTATACATTTTCTATATTATACATATTCCATTTTTGTTGATTGTGCATATATATGCGTCATATTTTAAATATTTTCTAAGCAAATGTTATTTTCTTATATACCTTTCAGAATTTTTATGATATACTCCACTGCATCCGAAACATTTTATTTTATTTTCTTTCCACCATCTATTATTGAATTTCAAAAGGAGAGTTTAAATGAAAAATCATATTCTTGAGACATGTGTGGACAGCCTTATCTCCGCAATTGAAGCAGAAAAAGGTGGCGCCAGCCGCATAGAATTGTGCAGTAATCTTGTAATTGGAGGCGTATCTCCCTCTATTTCACTTTTTCGTCAGGTTCGCAAATATACGAATTTAAAAGTCCGAGTACTTCTCCGCCCACGTTACGGAGACTACTGTTACAACAATTATGAATTTGAAGAGTTAAAAGAACAAGTAGAAATGTTCCGGGAGGAGGGAGCTGATGGTGTCGTTGTTGGTATTCTCAATCCAGACGGTACATTAAATCTGGAGCAGCTTGCAAAGTTAAAGCAAGTTGCCAATTCTATGGAAATTGCACTTCACCGTGCATTTGATATGTGTATTCACCCATTAGAAGCATTAGAACAGGCGATTGAGCTGCAATATGACACAATTCTTACCGGTGGTCAGGCTCTCCTGGCATGGGAGGGCCGGGATATGTTAAAAACCCTTCAAGAGCAAAGCCAGGACAGAATTGAAATTCTTGCAGCTGGCGGAATCAACAGAAATGTAATTGAAAAACTACTCCCTTACACTGGAATCACTTCCTATCATATGTCGGGTAAAATTGAGCTTGAAAGTGCAATGAAATACAGAAAACCCGATGCAAGCATGGGACTTCCCGAAAGAGATGAATACAAGCTTCTGAGAACTGACAGTACCCAGATTCAGGCTGCAGCAGATCTTCTCCGTTCGTCTTCCAAATTGATGTAACATAAAATACACATGAAAATACGTCCTATCAACAGATGAAACTGATACACCTTCCACCTGTTAAGCTATATACAGAGCTTTTGATAAGACGTATTTTCTTGCTTTATATTTTACTTTCTTTTACAATTTTTTTATATTCTAAAATCAGCATCTCCATTATCAGCCTCTCTATCAACATATGACTTTGTACATTGGATGAAAAACTGTATAGAATCGGATATCTCACCATAGGATCTTTCGCCGCCTCTTCGTTGGAGGTAATTAATGCCAGTTCTCCCTTCATTTTCTTTAAATACGTCTTAAAGTGGCCATTCAACCTCATGCCATCCCCATACAAATATTGTCCTGAATTCGAAAAAATGATAACAAGCGTATTTTCATTCATATTTCTCAAATACTCTTCCTGCACAGTATCATACGTATACGTTCGAATATATTTTCCTTCTTCTGCCATCCGGTACATAAAATCTACCGCAACATTTTGAGAATAAACGCTTCCCAACGCCGCCACTTCCCGATGTTCATACATCGCCTTCGCAAGTCTTCTTAACGCTCCTCTATCCATCTGATCTGTAAAACACTCCAAATCTTTTTTGAGTATTTCCAGGTAAGGGTCCCAGCCTTCTTTTGCAATATAACGCCACATCATAGTTTTATTCTCATACCCCAAATACCCTGAACGACGTTTTTCATTTCTCGCAAAATCTCTGAACTCTTTATAATCCTCAAACCCAATCTGCTTTACAAATTTAGATATCTTAGATTTTGAGACATCACAAAGCTCCGCCATAGTCTCTATGGACAATTTATCAATCTCGTTAATATTTTCAAGCATCACTTCCACAATATGTAAGTCCGTAGAATTGTTGCCTAAATTATTTCTCAAATTGAGTAGCCTGTAACCTGCAATAAACATATTTTTTCCCTGTGCCTTTCCACCGAACCTTTTTTCATGTTACACGATTATATCACCTGCATCTTTTATATGCAAACAGAAGCACAAAATGACTTTTCTCATCTCATGCTTCCGCCTTCTATTACTCTATATTCTTACTCCTGATCCTGTCCTTGCCCAACAGCAACAGTCGGATTATGCAGCAATTTATGCTCCTTGCCTTTTAAAATTCCATTATATACCGTTGCCACGATCGGGTTCTCATTGGACAGCTTAATCTGTGCCATGCTGTCGATCTTGTAAATGCCTTCCAGACGGGCTTTCTTCGTCCTCGGTCCAATCGGAACCGGCTGTCCGCCCCCTGCAATGCATCCTCTCTTGCATGCCATCACTTCTACAAAGTCATAATGCACTTCTCCGTCTTTCATCCGATCCAGCAGTTCTTTGGCGCAATGCAGTCCATTTACGACTGCAATCTTTACTTCTCGCCCGTTCAGATCTACCGATGCCTCCTTGATTCCGTCCACACCGCGGATTCCGGTAAAACTGATTGCATCCAGCACTTCCGAACTGCTGTTGTTTTTCAGCCGGCGCAGAACAGCTTCTGTCACGCCACCGGTCACACCAAAGATTGCTCCTGCACCGGATGAAAGTCCAAACGGCATATCCAGCGCTTCCGGTTCAATCCGGGAAAGATCAATACCAGCTTCCTGAATCATCCGTGTTACTTCTGTCGTTGTAAGTACATAATCTACATCCTGCTTTCCTTCGGTAAAATGCTCCGGACGTTTGATCTCTGCTTTCTTTGCAGTACACGGCATGATCGAAATCACAACTGTTTTGCGGTTCTTCGTTCCTTCCTGCGCTGCCTTTTTCTCTTCTGTTCTGGCTTCTTCTTTCAGAAGCGCCCCAAACATCGCCTGTGGGGAACGGCAGGTGGAGAGATTCTTGCGAAACTGGGGATAACGGTTCTCACAGAATTTTACCCATGCCGGACAGCAGGAAGTAAACAGCGGAAGATTCTCCCCGGATTCCAGACGCTCTACCAGTTCTTTTGACTCTTCCATCACGGTAAGATCTGCTCCAAAATTGGTATCATAGATTTCGTCAAATCCAATCATTCTCAGAGCTGCCACCAACCGCCCCAGCGTATTCTCACCTTTCGGAATTCCAAATTTGTCACCAATTGCCACGCGGACTGCAGGCGCAATCTGTGCGATCACACAGGTATCTTTATCTGCCAGGGCTGTCCAGACAGGAGCAATATCCTGCTTAATACTGATAGCTCCGGTCGGACATACAACCCGGCACTGTCCGCATCCCACACAGTCTGTCTGAGACATCGCCCGGTCAAATGCCGGCATCACCTGCATCTTAGAACCACGGAAGGCAAAATCAAGAATCCCAAGTCCCTGGAGCTCCTCACAGGTTCTTACACAATCTCCACACAGAATGCATTTGTTGGGATCTCTCACAATACATTCTGAAGACTCATCCAACGGCAGGATTGGTTTGTGATTCTCAAATCTTACCTCGTCAATCCCCAGCTGGCGGGACAGTGTCTGCAAAGTACAGACTCCGTTCTCGGTACAGGTCGTACAGTCTCTGCAGTGAGAAGAAAGCAGCAATTCGAGGATCATCTTTCTGTGATGCTGCAGCCGTGGTGTATGCGTATAGATCACCATTCCATCTCTTGGTACTTCGGAGCAGGATGCAAAAATCTTCCCTCTGTCATCTTCCACCACGCACATACGACAGGCGCCGTATGTTGACAGTTCCGAATGATAGCAGAACGTAGGAAGATCAATTCCTGATTTTCGGATTACAGAAAGGACATTTTTCTCATCTGTAAATGCTACCCGTCTGTTATTAATTGTCATATATCCCATATCTTCTGCCTCCTACTCTTCTATATGAATGGCACCAAACGCACAGGAACTCTCACACGCTCCGCACTTGATGCACTTGTCATTGTCAATTACAAACGGTTCTTTGATTCTTCCGCTGATCGCTCCCACCGGACAGTTTCTTGCGCACTTGGAACATCCCTTGCAGCGCTCCGGACTGATAATGTATCTTCTAAGTGCAGTACAAGTATGAGAAACGCACTTCTTATCCACCACATGCTCCACATACTCATCCCGGAACAATTTCAATGTACTCACAACAGGCAGAGCCGCACTCTTCCCGAGACCGCAAAGAGCTGTCTCTGTAATCATATTTGCCAGTTCCTCCAGAAGATCCAGATCTTCCAGTTTTCCGTTGCCTGCCACGATCCGCTCCAGAATCTCCAGCATCCGCTTGGTACCTTCCCTGCACGGCACACATTTTCCACAGCTCTCATTCTGCGTAAAATTCATAAAGAACCGGGCAACCTCCACCATACAAGTGTGGTCATCCATGACAACCAGACCGCCGGAACCGATCATTGCTCCCATCTTCTTAAGAGAATCAAAATCCAGATTGACATCCAGATGCCTTGTAACCAGACATCCGCCGGACGGTCCGCCGATCTGTACTGCCTTAAATTTACCGTCCTCTTTGATTCCGCCGCCGATATCGTAAATCACCTCTCTTAAGGAAGTCCCCATCGGCACCTCGATCAGACCGGTATGCTTCACACTTCCGGTCAGCGCAAATGCCTTCGTTCCCGGACTGTTCTCAGGTCCAATACTCTTAAACCATCCGGCTCCCTCATTGATGATCATCGGGACATTGGCAAATGTCTCTACATTATTAAGCACTGTCGGTTTCGCAAACAATCCCTTCTCTACAGTACGAGGCGGTTTCACACGCGGCATTCCTCTGCTGCCTTCAATGGATGCTGTCAATGCACTTCCCTCTCCGCAGACAAATGCTCCCGCTCCGCGATTGATATGGAGATGGAATGAAAAATCCGTACCCAGAATGTGATCACCTAAAAGTCCACACTCTTCTGCCTGGCTGATCGCCAGCTTCAACCGACTGATCGCCAGCGGATACTCTGCCCGCACATAAATATAGCCGTCTCTTGCACCTACCGCATAAGCCCCGATCATCATACCCTCGATCATCTTGTGCGGATCGCCTTCCATAATACTGCGGTCCATAAAAGCTCCCGGATCCCCCTCGTCTCCGTTACAGACAATGTAACGTATCTTCTCCGGCTGGCGTGCTACCTGTGACCACTTATATCCGGTCGGGAATCCGCCGCCTCCCCGGCCTCGTAAGTTGGATTCTGAAATCTCTTCGATCACCTGTGCAGGAGTCATCTCAAAAAGCACCTTCTCCAGGGCACGGTATCCGCCTGCAGCTATGTATTCCTGAATATGCTCCGAATCGATATGTCCGCAGTTTTTGAGAACATTTCTTGTCTGCTTTTTATAAAACGGGATCTCTTCCTGTTTCTTATATTCGATTCCATCCTGTTTAAATAAGAGATGCCGGATCACATCTCCCCGTTCAATTGTCCGGTAAAAAATCTCTTCACAATCACTCAACTGAACTTTGGTATACAAAATCCCCATCGGTTCGATCCGCATCAGAGGTCCCATTTCACAAAACCCATGACATCCGCTCTTTTTCACTTCCACAGGTCCCGTCTTTTGTTCTGCCTCTGTGTGAGCGATCTCCGGTCCAAAGAACACATCCACATCCGGATTCTCTGCGGTGAGCTCACACATTTTCTCATAAATCTCCCCGGAACCGCCTGCCAGACAGCCGGTTCCCGCACAGATTAAAATCCGGCATCGGCTTTTTTCAATCTTTTCTGAAGTTTCTTTTCGGACCTGCTGCAGAATCTCTCTGTTTTCAATTCTCTTCATATGCCTTACGCTCCTCTCAACTCGTGAATCAGTTCTGCTGCCGCATCCGGCGTCATCTTCGGATAAACCGTATCATTCACCGTCAAAACAGGCGCAAGTCCACAGGCTCCTAAGCAGGAAACCGTCTCAACAGTAAACAGCATATCATCTGTTGTATTCTTCTCTCCGGAAATCCCCAGCTCACTGTAGAGCCTTTCCAGAATCGGAATTGATTTTCTCACATGACATGCTGTACCATTACAGACCTTAATGACATATTTTCCTTTTGGTTCAAATGAGAAATTCTCATAAAATGTTGCCACACTGTACGCTTTGGCCTCACTGATGCCGATTTTTTCCGCAACATAGCTTAAAAGCTCTGGCGGCAGGTAGCGATATTCGCTCTGGATATCCTGAATGATCGGAATCAGAGATTCCTGATAAGCTCCATGTGATGCAACGATCTCATCTGCTTTGTCATAGTAGCTTTGATCTAACATATAATCCTCCTTTTGGTACATTTTTGTATATTTTATTACATTTTCAGTGCCTCTTGCGTAATATTATATGTTAGAACATACAATCATTCAATATTTTTTATCCAGTTTTCTATGAACATTTTGTAAACCATTACTGTTCACAGTAACTGTGAACTTTCTCCAAACTCAGGATTTTAAAAAAGAACAAAAGCAGAAGAACAGCTTTGCATTTCACAGCCAAGTCTGAGCCACGCGATCGCACAGCTGGAAAAAGAGCTGGGGATCCCGCTGTTTGAAAAAAACGGAAGAAATACAACCCTGACACGATTCGGAGAAGAATTTCTCTCCTGTGCGGAACACACGCTGTCTACTCTGGATGAAGGAATCACAACACTCCACAGAAATGCACGGGGCGAAGGTCTGATCCGCATCGGGATGCTCAGGCCTCTTGGAATCGAATACATTCCCCGTCTGGCTGCCGGTTTCCTGAAAGCGAACCCGGGACAGGACATCCAGTTTACTTTTCATACAGGTGTCACACAATATCTTCTGGATGGTCTGGCTGCACGAAAATATGATCTTGTATTCTGCTCTCAGCCATCTGAAGAACACAAATTTACAGCGGTTCCGATACAGAAGCAGAATCTGATCATGATCACACCGCAGTCTCATCCACTGTCTGCTAAGGACAGCGTGGATCTTGTTGAGACCATTCCTTATCCGCAGATCTTCTTTGAAAAGAGCGCCGGTATCCGAAATGTCATTGACCAGATGTTTGCCAGGACAGGCGCCTCTCCTAAAATAGCCTATGAGACCGAAGAAGATCAGGTCATTGCAGGTCTGGTCGCACAGGGATTCGGTATCGCTGTTGCACCTTATATGGATATTTTACAGAAATTGAACGTCAACATTCTTCAGATCCGCTCTCCAAATTATGAGCGGGCATTCTTTATGGTGCATAATGACTGCGTATTTATACCGCCTGTAGTACAGAAATTCCGTCAGTTTGTGTTGGATGACGGGATGATGCTGACAGAGGAACCTGCCTGATTATACAAAAACATGATCTGCTCTCAGACAATCCTCTATCTGAAAACAGATCATGTTTACGTTCTATTATAAATAAAATACTTCAATTACATCCGGGAATGTTTGTTCCGAATACTCTCTATATGAGATTTTTTTATTTTACAACTACCTTCCTGAAGTTCTTCTTACCTTTTTTCAGAACGATACCCTCTCCTGACAGTGCATCTTTTGTAAATACCGCATGAATGTCTGCAACTTTCTCTCCGTCTGCTGCAACTCCACCCTGCTGTACCGCACGTCTCGCCTCAGATTTAGATGGAACCAGACCACTCTTTAAGAGCAGTGTCAGAATATCAATCTCATTTCCTTCAAAATCTTCTTCTGTCAGCTCTGCTGTCGGCATCTGTGCTGCATTTCCCTGGCTGAACAATGCTCTTGCACTCTCCTGTGCCTTATTTGCTTCCTCTTCTCCATGTACCAGCTTTGTCAGTTCAAATGCAAGGATTTCTTTGGCAGTGTTAAGCTGTGCACCTTCCCATGAATCCATCTTGTCAATCTCTTCCAACGGAAGGAATGTCAGCATACGGATACATTTCAGAACATCTGCATCTGCCACATTTCTCCAGTACTGATAGAAGTCAAACGGAGAAGTCTTGTTTGGATCAAGCCATACCGCACCGGACTGTGTTTTTCCCATTTTCTTTCCTTCAGAGTTCAGAAGCAATGTGATCGTCATCGCACTTGCATCCTCTCCCAGTTTCCGGCGGATCAGTTCTGTTCCTGCCAGCATGTTGCTCCACTGGTCATCCCCGCCAAACTGCAGGTTACATCCGTATTTCTGGTACAGTGCATAGAAATCGTACGCCTGCATGATCATGTAGTTAAATTCCAGGAAACTTAATCCTTTCTCCATTCTCTGCTTGTAACACTCTGCTGTCAGCATACGGTTTACACTGAAATGTGCACCCACTTCACGAAGCAATTCTACATAATTCAGATCCAGCAGCCAGTCTGCATTGTTTACCATCAGGGCTTTTCCTTCAGAGAAATCAATAAATTTACTCATCTGTTCTTTAAAACAGTCACAGTTGTGCTGAATCTGCTCCGGTGTCATCATAGAACGCATATCCGTTCTTCCGGAAGGATCTCCGATGTATCCTGTACCGCCTCCGATCAGCGCGATCGGTTTATTTCCTGCCATCTGCAGACGTTTCATCAGACAAAGCGCCATAAAGTGCCCTACATGAAGACTATCTGCTGTTGGATCAAATCCAATATAAAATGTTGCCTTTCCTTCATTTACCAGTTTGGAGATTCTCTCCTCGTCTGTCACCTGCGCGATCAGACCTCTTGCTTTCAATTCGTCATAAATCTGCATCTTTTGCATCCTCACTTTCCTAAAATATAAAAAGAGCCTTCATCCGAAAGGACGAGGGCTCATAAGCTCGTGGTACCACCTTTTTTCACAGACGACTCGCGCCATCTGCCTCTGTGAGTCAATCTCGCACCTTTTCGATACTCAATCACTCAGTGCAGTAACGTGCACCAATCCGTCACAGCCTACTTTCCTGTAAGAGTTCGGTGTGAAGCTCTGAGATGTATTCATACAAGATGTCTTCCTGCGCCTCTCATCAGCCGGCTGCTTTCTGTCTTCGTCCATTCCTGTACTACTTGTTCTCTTCTTTGCCTGTTTCATATACTATCGAAATCTTATCCCATTCCCCCTTGTTTGTCAAGGCTGATTTGAGATTTTCTAAAGTTCCTGCAGCACCTGCACTGCTTTACGGATGTTCTCTGCCGAAGTCTGCCAGATCTCAAATTCACTGAATCCCGGAATCCCCATCGGTACACCTTCTCTCCGAAACTCCATCCGGCTGTCAATCACGACTTTTCCGGACATATGGTATGCCTTCGCATTTGTGTAAGGAGCCAGTTTTGCGATACTCTCCGGATTGATACCTGCCCCCGCCAGAATCTCAATCCTGCCTGCACTTTTCTTCACCAGATCCTTGATCAGATCACGTCCCTCCCAGGCAGAGCTTTTCTGTCCGCTTGTAAGGATCGTATCAATTCCCAGTGAAATGCACTGCTCCATTGCCTCATAAGGATCCCGGCAAACATCAAAGGCACGGTGCAGCGTAATTCCCATGTCCCCCGCTTCTTCCACAAGAGCCTTCATCTGCTCCATATTCAAAGTTCCGTCCGGATTCAAAATTCCGATCACAATGCCGTCCGCCCCCAGTTTACGGAACATTCTGACTTCATCCAGAATCATACGAAACTCGTAGTTATCATAACAGAAATCCCCAAATCTTGGACGAAGAAGTACACGCACATTTAAACCTGTCTGCTCCTTCACCTGACGGAATAGGGATTCTCCCGGGGAAGTCCCTCCGATCACCAGATTGGAACAGAGCTCGATTCTGTTCGCTCCGCCTTTTTTCGCTTCGATCGCGGACTGCACACTGTCCGCACATGTCTCTAAAATGTAATTCATTTTGGTCTGCCTCTCTACAATTTTTCATTTTTATTTTCACTTATTTCTCTTATCAAGAAAGGTAAGCAACGCAATATAATAACTTCGTATGCTGTCCTGTGCGCCCCCTTGTCACAGGTCTTTCCTGTTTGAGAGTCTATCATACTTTCCATTTGATTTCAACAAACTTCTTATCCCCTCCACTCCACTCAAAAAGGCCGCTTACAGCGGCCTCATGAGTAAAGGGATTTAAATTTTGATTTTATTTACACAATTTTTTGAACTCGTCAGCTACGAACTGAACTTTTGTTCCGATGATAACCTGTACGGATGTTTTTCCAGGACGGATTACTCCTGCAACACCTGCAGATTTGATCTTCTTCTCATCTACTTTTGTGTAATCTTTGATTTCAAGACGAAGTCTTGTGATGCAGTTGTCGATGGATGCTACGTTTTCTTTTCCGCCGACACCCTCCAGAATAATTTTAGCAACTTCTGTGAAGTTATTGTTTGCAAGTTTTACTGTTGTCTCATCTACATCATCATCCTCGCGTCCCGGAGTCTTTAAGTTGAACTTCACGATTGCGAAGCGGAACACCACGTAGAATACGATGAATGCTGCGATTCCAAGAGGAATGATCATCCATGTTTTCTGAGCAGCCGGAAGGGATGCTGAGAATAACAAGTCTGTCGCACCTGCTGAGAAGCTGAATCCTGCGCGGAATCCAACCAATGTTGTAATTGTTACGAAAATACCATACAGTAAAGCGTAGATTACATACAGAACTGGAGCAAGGAACATGAATCCGAACTCGAATGGCTCTGTAACACCACATACGAATGCTGCGATCGCTGCAGAAGCAACAAGACCGATAGCAACTTTCTTCTTAGCAGGTTTTGCTGTATGTACCATAGCAAGCGCAGCACCAGGAATACCGAACATCATACATGGGAAGAATCCTGACATGTACATACCAAGGCTCCATGTAACATCTGCTGATGTCTCGCCTGCCCAGAAGTGTGTCAGATCTCCAAGGCCGATCGTATCGAACCAGAATACGTTGTTCAGTGCATGGTGCAGACCGAATGGGATGAGCAGTCTGTTGAAGAATGCATAAATACCAGCTCCAACAGCATCCAGGCTTACGATTGCTTCTCCAAGTGCAACCAGTGCTCCGAAGATAACCGGCCATACAAACAGCAATACAACAGATGCAATGATAGATACAACACCTGATACGATTGCCACACAACGTTTACCGCTGAAGAATGACAGCCAGTCAGGAAGCTGTGTATTTTTAAATCTGTTGTAGCACATAGATCCAATCAGACCTGCGATGATACCAATAAATGGATTCGCGATTTTATCGAATGCTAATGTAGAAGTTTCTGACAGAGTTCTGATAACAGAAACGTTTGCTGTAGAAAGCAGGTTTGTGATCATCAGCCAGGAAGCCAGCGCAGAAAGAGCAGCTGTACCATCATTATCATCTGCCATACCAACACCAATACCGATCGCGAACAGGATTGCCATATTATCGATCAAAGCTCCCCCTGCTTTTACCAGATAAAAACCAATCTGCTGAATGATACCGTTAATTTCTCCACCCTGCATTGTAGCCGGACACATCCAGTATCCAAGTCCCATCAGGATACCACAGATAGGCAGACATGCTACCGGGAGCATTAAGGATTTACCTAATTTTTGTAAAAATTTCATTTCTTTTCCTCCTTCTCAAAATCCTTTTCCTTATTGGAATCCCTTTATTTATTTTAATCCGGCAAGTACCACCGGTTTAAAACCATATCTATAAAACTATTTTTCTTCTACGGTCAGAACATCATCTCCGGCGTTGACCTCTTTGTCTGCCTGAGCTGTCACAGCCGCATAATCTGCTGTGTTGCAGATCAGCACCGGTGTGATGATATCATATCCTGCAGCTTTCACCTTCTCAAGATCTACTGTCAAAAGCAGATCTCCCTTTTTCACGGTATCTCCGGCTTTTACATGACCTTCGAATCCCTCTCCTTTTAACTGTACCGTATCCAGTCCCACATGAATCAGAACCTCTGCCCCAAAATCTGTGGTCAGACTGATCGCATGAAGGGTATCAAATACCATTCCGATCGTACCGTCTGCCGGCGCATAAATTTTGCCTTCTGATGGAATCACCGCAACTCCGTCTCCCAGAATCCCCTCACTGAATGTCGGATCGCTGACTTCTTTGAGAGAAACTGCCTTCCCTTTTGCCGGTGCTCCTAATACATGTGCTTTATCTTTTTTCTTCTTAAAAAGTCCAAACATCTTTCTTCCTCCTTTTATTCTTCCGCAGTCGTCACTCTCCGGATGTGGATCGCCAGATACATGATCTCCTCTCCTGACAGGCTGCATTTTGTCTCTTCTTCAATATATGCAGCAACCATCTTGCTGCAGTCATATTCTTTCTGATATTTTTTCTGCATCAGCTCCGCCAGTTCAGACTCCTCATCCGGAAGAAGCTCTTTTCGGTAGACCCGCTGAAGCAAAAACTTGATATGTGTTACAAATCTCTCATAATGGAGAGATGTTTCATCCAATTCAATCTGAAGCTTCTCTTCTACAATTTCCAGTATCTTTTTTACCAGATTCGGAAACTTCACTGCATCCCGAATATCTGTTCCATATTCTGCGTTCAGGAAATGAAGTGCGATAAATCCCGCCTCATCCTCCGGAAGCCGGATCCTCAGCTTTTCTTCAATCGTCTTGACCGCATACATTCCCAATTCATATTCCCTCGAGTAAAACCTCTTAATCTCCCATAACAATGCATTTTGCGGCTTAATCCCCTGCTGATATCTTGTGATCGCGAAATTAATATGATCTGTCAGTGTCACATATATACTCTGATTGAGCTTTAACTTCAGATTTTCTTTCGCATAGGTGATGATATCACTGGATACCTTTACATGCTCAAGCGGCATGTCTGCAAGAAGATCTTTAAACTGTTCTGCAAGTGTCTGACTTTTGATCCGGAACACTTTCTCAATCTTGTTCTCCTGAATCTGCCTGCCGGGCTTCATACCAAACCCAAGCCCGCGTCCCATGACAACAACTTCTCTTCCTTTGCTGTCTACAGCCGACACGATATTATTATTTATAATTTTTTCAATTAACATTCTATACCGAATCCTCTTTTATACGAATCTTTTTCCTGTTCTGTCAGTTGTGTCTGGAGTTCCCCGTAAAATAATAAAAACCAGCCTTTACAAGAGAATAAACCTATGGTATTACTCTCTCGTAAAACTGGTTTTGCCTGCCTGACAGTAACAATCCAATTTGATTCAATTCGTTATATAAACTATACCAGAGGTGACACCTCAAGTCAACCTTCCGGCAGCCCCGAATTTAGATTTTGGTAATATTGTTTATATTTTTTTTATATTTTCGTATAAATGTACCAACGCTTTTTTATCTTGGGATTTTAGACAGCGCTGCCTCATCTGCCACCAGTGTCACATCGCTGTGCATCTGCAGGATTGAAGCCGGAACCCGTGGTGTAACCGGTCCAAAAAATGCATCTCTTACAATATCTGCCTTATCTTCTCCGCTGACAATGATCAGAATCTTCTTTGCCTGCATGATCGTTCCGATTCCCATCGTATATGCCTGTCTCGGAACCTCATCTGCGGATGCGAAGAAACGCTTGTTTGCTTCGATCGTGCTCTCTGTCAGATCTACACAGTGTGTCGTCTTATCAAATGCATCTGCAGGTTCATTAAATCCGATATGACCATTGTGTCCCAGTCCGAGAAGCTGAAGATCCACACCGCCAAGAGAACGGATCAGTTCTTCATAGCGCGCACACTCCTTTTCTCCATCCGGCTGTGTACCATCCGGCACATTTGTATTCTCTTCCTTGATGTTTACATGATTAAACAGATGCTCATGCATGAAGTAGTAATAGCTCTGGTCATTTTTACGGTCCAGTCCTTTGTATTCATCCAGATTGACAGAAGTCACCTGAGAAAAGTCCAGATCCCCTTTTTCATACCATTCTACCAGCTTCTCATATGTACCGATCGGTGTGGAACCTGTTGCCAGTCCCAGTACACAATCCGGTTTCATGATCACCTGTGCAGACAAAATATTCGCTGCTTTTTTGCTCATATCATTGTAGTCTTTTGTTTCAATAATCCTCATGTTCCATTTCCTCCTCTATCCATACCAGCCCGCGAACTCCAAAATGCGGCCGATCATCATTCATCCGAAACGGATAAATCATATTTATTATATACTTGTTTCCTGCTTTTGTACAATCTAAAAATTGCTTTCCTTTTTAGATATTATTCTTCATACTCGATTCCTACAAGAAACAGCCCCTGCGGCGGAGCTGTCACCCCTGCAGCTTTGCGGTTCTTCGCTTCCAGAATCTCCTGTACCTGCTCCGGGGTATAAAATCCCCGCCCCACGCGCACCAGTGTCCCCACAATGATACGCACCATATTATACAAGAATCCATTTCCCTGTATCCGGATGGTAATCTCATCTCCCACCGGCAAAATATCCAGACTGTAAATCGTACGCACGGTATCCTCCACATCCGTACGCACATTACAAAAACTCACAAAATCGTGAGTCCCTACCAGATACTGTGCAGCCTTTTTCATCTTCTCAATATCCAGATCAAATGACACAAAATACCGGGTCAGCCTTCTTGTGGGATCCGGTATTTTCGCATTCAGAATATGATATTCATACGTTTTTTTTGAATTGCAGTATCGCGGATGCCAGTCTGCCGGCACTTCTTCCGATCTGATCACAACAATATCATCCGGAAGCCTCTGGTTCAGGGCATATGAAATCCGCTCCGGCGGAATGGAAGTTTCAGAATCAAACACTGCCACATTCCCAAGGGCATGTACCCCGGAATCTGTTCTGCTTGCCCCGATGACCGTAATCTCTTCCCCTGTCAGTTTTCTGAGCGCACGGTTCAGAACTTCTTCCACCGTAATTCCATTCGGCTGGATCTGCCATCCACAATAATTCGTTCCGTCATAAGCAACGGTCAGTTTCAATCTTTTCATAATTTTCTCAATTCCTTCATCCTAGAATATCCAGATATGAAACGGCACAAATCTTCCCAGCACAATGATCACAGCCAGATACACTGCTGTCACAAGATACGCAACTCTGTCACGGCTGTGATACACGAGCGGTTTCATCTTGGTACGCCCTTCTCCGCCACGGTAACAGCGCGCCTCCATTGCCATGGCAAGATCATTGGCACGGCGAAATGCCGATACGAACAACGGAACCAGAATCGGAATCATGGCCTTTGCTCTCTGAATGATATTTCCACTCTCCAGATCTGCCCCACGTGCAATCTGTGCTTTCATGATCTTGTCTGTCTCCTCCAGAAGGATCGGAATGAAGCGCAGCGCGATCGACATCATCATTGCCACCTCATGTACCGGAACTTTCACTTTGTTCAGCGGTCGGAGCAGCTTCTCTATCCCATCTGTCAGTGCATTCGGAGTGGTTGTAAATGTCATGATCGACGATCCCGCGATCAGATAAATGAGACGGATCGCCATATATACCGAGATTTCCAGTCCATCTTCTGTAATTTGAAAAATCCAGAAATGAACCAGCACCTCTCCTCCGTTATTCAAAAACAGATTAAATGCTACTGTGATCAAGAGCAGGATCATAATCGGTTTTAAGCCCTTCATAATAAACTTCAAAGGCACTTTACTTAAATGGATCACCCCTGCCAGGAACAAGGTTGCAACCAGATAGCCGAGTACGCTTTTCTGTACAAACAACGAGATCAGAAATAACAGTGTCGCCACGATCTTCACCCTGGGATCCAGACGGTGTATTACGCTGTTTGCCGGATAGTATTGTCCAATTGTAATATCTCGAATCATAATTTTGTTTCCTCCGGATGCTTCCCTCTAAAATAGCGCATGATCTCATCTGCCGCCTCTTCTACTGTCGTCACATCATTGCCGACCTGCAGTCCATTCTGCCGCAGATCGTGCATAATGTAAGTTACCTGCGGCGCAGCAAGGCCAACCTCTTCCAGTTCCTGATAATGTGCAAACACTTCCCGGGGCGTTCCATCTAAAAACTTTTCCCCGCGGTTCATCACAATAATTCGATCCACATATTTCGCGATATCTTCCATACTGTGAGATACCAAAATAACAGTGATTCCCGTTTTCTTGTGAAGCTCTGCAATCTGATCCAGAATCTCATCCCGTCCTCTCGGATCCAGTCCGGCAGTCGGTTCATCCAGTACCAGTACTTTCGGACGCATGGCAAGAACTCCCGCGATCGCCGCCCTTCTCTTCTGTCCTCCGGAAAGCTCAAATGGAGACTGTAAATATAATTCTTCCGGGAAACCAACCAGTTCCAGAGCTTCTTTCGCCCGTTTCTCGCACTCTTCTTTTGAAAGCCCCTGATTTTTCGGACCAAAGCATACATCCGTCAGAACATCCACTTCAAACAGCTGATGCTCCGGATACTGAAACACAAGTCCTACCTGGCTTCTTAAATACTTCATATCGTATCCGTCTTCATAGATGTTCTTTCCTTCATAATACAACTCTCCGGATGCAGCTTTGATCAGACCATTAAAATGCTGGATCAGTGTTGATTTTCCGGAACCTGTATGACCGATGATCCCGAGAAACTGTCCCTGCGGAATCTCGAGGCTGACATCTTTTAACGCCTGTTTTTCATATGCAGTTCCCTGACCGTAAACATACTGAATGTGTTTTAATTCAATCGACATAATACCTCCACCAGTTCCTCTTTCTTCAGGATTCCTTTCGGGATATCCAAACCTCTTTTTCTCAGTTCATCTGCCAGCATCGTTACCTGTGGTACATCCAGACGATACTTTTTCAATTTTTCCTCCTGAGAGAATACCTCTTTTGGAGTTCCGTGCATCACAACATGACCCTTATCCATAACAAATACCTGATCGGCCTCGATCACTTCTTCCATATAGTGGGTGATCAGGATCACCGTTACTTTTTTCGTCTTCTGCAGACGGCGGACAGTTTTGATCACTTCTTTTCTTCCATTCGGATCCAGCATAGCAGTCGGCTCATCTAAAACAATACACTTTGGTTCCATAGCGATCACTCCCGCAATGGCAACTCGCTGTTTCTGCCCTCCGGAAAGCTTGTTTGGGGAAGACTTGCGATACTCCAGCATTCCGACATCTTTCAGGCTTTCTTCCACCCGCTTCCAGATCTCGTCCGCCGGCACGCCCAGATTCTCCGGTCCGAATCCGACGTCTTCTTCTACCACCGTTCCGATGATCTGATTGTCCGGATTCTGAAATACCATTCCTGCGGATTGTCTGACATCCCACAGATTCTCCGGATCTTTCGTATCTCTTCCGTTTACCCACATGGTTCCACCGGACGGCACCAGGATCGCATTCATATGCTTTGCCAGCGTCGACTTTCCGGAACCGTTGTGTCCCAGGATTGCCACAAAAGACCCCTCCGGGATATCAATATCCACGCCGTCAATCGCACGCTTCATACCGATGATATTTCCCTCTTCATCTCTTTTTTCATATTCATAGATCAGCTCTTTGGTCTGTATCATTTTTAGACTCCTTTTCTCTGTTTACAAAGATAATCCCTGCACTGACCAGAATCAGCGCCGCCAGATTCTGTATTTTCCAGATGTCCTCTCCAAGAAATACTGCTGAGAGTGTTACACCGAAAACAGGGATCGTAAACCCAAACACCGCTACTTTCCCAACCGGGTTATACTTCAAAAGCAACGCCCATATGCTGAACGCAACCGTGGACAGCAGTGCCATATACAATAAAAGCAACACGGACCGCATCGTAAATCCACGCACGTGGCCGCCAAGCAAAACACCTGCCAAAATCAGCATTCCTCCACCGAATAAAAGCTGAAAAGCTGTGATCGCAGTGGGCGTTTCTTTCCCCGAGAGCAGCTTCAATGTCACAGAACTTGCTCCATATGCCATGGAACAGACCAGGATCAGCCCTTCTCCCATCCACTGAAATCCACCGGCCATTCCACCCGGTGTCAGGTTGATCACGATCACACCGGCAAACCCGATCAGGCAACCGATGCTCTTCTTCCACGTCATTTTCTCTGATTTTATCATAAAATGTGCAAATATCAACGCAAAAAATGCGTTCGAAGCATTGATCACCGAACCTTTTGCCCCGGTTGTATGTGCAAGACCGATATAAAAACAGATGTACTGTATAAATGTCTGCAACATTCCCTGTCCGAAAACCGGCAGTACAGAACTTCTTCGGATCATAAGCCAGCGCTTCTCAAGAAAACTTCCGATCAGAAATGTAAAGATTCCCGCCAGGAAGAACCGGTATCCCGCAAACAGGATCTGGCTGCCCGCGCCTTCGATCGCCAGCCATTCATATCCTATCTTCACACATGGAAAGGCACTTCCCCACAATGCACAGCAAAGCAGATCCAGAGCAAACACAACACCTGGATTTTGTAATTTCTTTTCCATATACAATGTGATATCCTTTCATTTTTACCAGTTTCTTAGTATAACACATTTTTATAGAAGAAAAAAGTAGAGTTGTCGCATTGATTTTCATCAATATGACAACTCGTATATACATCCAAAGTGCATTTCAAAGTACAAAACTGCCCTTTTGAATATCGCTTTTTACTATTTATCAACTACGCCATCTCCGGCTCGCCGTACTCTTCTCCGAAAGTCTCGACTGTCACTTTTTTCATTACCTGAGGCTCCAGTGGCTTGTCACTGTAGTCTGTGGCTGTGTCTGCAATTTTATTCACAACATCCATTCCCTCTGTAATCTTTCCGAATGCAGCGTATGCTCCATCCAGATGCGGGGATTTCTTATGCATGATAAAGAACTGGCTTCCCGCAGAATCCGGATGCATTGCACGTGCCATAGACAGAACACCTTCATCATGTGCCAGATTGTTCGTCACGCCATTCTGAAGGAACTCTCCTTTGATTGTATATCCCGGGCCACCCATACCTGTTCCGTCCGGACATCCTCCCTGGATCATAAATCCGCTGATCACACGGTGGAATGTCAGTCCGTCATAAAATCCTTTCTTTACAAGCGATACAAAATTTTTCACTGTGTTCGGTGCGATCTCCGGATATAACTCCGCTTTCATGATATCGCCGTTTTCCATTTCAAATGTAACAACTGGATTTGCCATATGTTTTCTCCTCTTTTCTATCAGACTGCGGCTTTGAAGAAGCCGTATATGAAGTTATTGTAGCGGATTTGCACGATTTCGTCAACGCATTGTGTTTTTCTGGAATTTTCTGAAAACTTGCTGAAAATCTCTTGATTTTTTCCTGTTATCGCAGTATTTTTAAATCGTAAGTAGTAAGTAATAAGTAAATATAAATTTTCTTATCCACGAGGAGGGTTTTCCTATGACGAACTTATCATTACAGGACCGTTTTTCACTCATTTCATTAAACGCTTTAAACAGCACACGTAATTCTACTGCAAAAAAAGTAGCAATTCGCTGTATCTCTGCAGCCGGTGTACTGGATCGATTTCTACAGGAAACAGAAGAGCTCACCGAATACTCTGACGAATACCGCTCCAGATTGGATGCTTTATCTGTTTCTTTGAAGGAAGCAGCTCATTTATCTTCTTCTGCTGCAAAAGAGCTGGAACACACAGTATATACCCGTTTAAATAATCTGGGACTGATGACAGAAGCATCCTCCCTGGTCAGCTGTGATCTGGAGTTTTCTTCTGCCGGAAACAAGATTCTGGAATACCGCACGGATTCCGATGAATATTCACGGCAGACAGAGAGTCTTCGTGCAGAACTGATGGAAGAAGGCAACGTATTCGATGAAACCGTATGTATGCTCTGGCTGCTGCGTGAGAGCAGCTGCTTTTATGACCTATTTTCAAAGGAAGAACAAAAATACCTCACTTCCAGAATTAACGAGTTATACCTGAACTCCCTTCTGGCAAAAACACTGCTTTCCGTTTCCATCCACAATGCGCTTGACAGTGCGGCACTTGGGCTCTTTTCGAAAAAGAAAGCGATTTTTTCCACCCAGCTCGGTACCGGGGTTTTATTTCAGGTTCCGTTTATGGAACGTTCCAGTGCCGTTTTCATTGAGTCTGAAGAATTATATTGTAATGCCGAAAAGCGTCTGGAAAGCGTCATTGCCAGATTGGAAGAAAACGGAAATGAAGTCCATGTGATCCGCGCAGGCACGGTACCTCTTCTTCAGATTGACAATCTTTATTATGAATGTATCCCGACACAGCACAAATATTACCGGGTTCCTGTTTTCGGTGTTCAGCTTAGAAGATATATTATGTAAAAGGAGTGTTCTTATGTCCAGACAACGTTCTATGGAGAAAATTCTGGTCTCGGAATATGTTTCGATCGGCGAGCTGGTGCGCATCACCGGCTGCCGCTACAGTACTTTAAAATTTTATACAGAAGAAGGAATGCTGCCATTTGAACAGGCAGAAGAAAATCTGACACGCCGCTTCCCCAGAGAGGCGGCGGTCGCAAGAATCGAACAGATTCGTTCTCTTCGGCAGGACGGACTTTCCATTCCTGCGATCAAAAAGCTTCTATAGTCACTTTGTACACCATTATCTGTTTTTTTTAGTTACTCGTAACATTGTCTGTTTTGGCCTCCAAAGGTATACTTAATTACAGAAAACAACGAAACACTGATTTTAAGGAGGCTATTTAAAATGGCAAGTTTATCATTAAAAGGAATTCAGAAAATTTATCCGAACGGATTTCACGCAGTAAAAGATTTCAATCTGGACATTGAAGACAAAGAGTTCATCATCTTTGTAGGACCTTCCGGATGTGGTAAATCTACAACACTTCGTATGATCGCAGGTCTGGAAGATATTTCCGGCGGTACACTGGAGATTGACGGAAAAGTTATGAACGATGTGGAACCAAAAGACAGAGATATCGCGATGGTATTCCAGAACTACGCTCTGTATCCACATATGACAGTATACGATAACATGGCATTCGGACTGAAGCTTCGTAAAGTTCCGAAAGATGAGATTGATAGAAAAGTAAAAGAAGCAGCAAGAATCCTTGACCTGGAAAAACTGCTTGACCGTAAACCAAAAGCTCTTTCCGGTGGACAGAGACAGCGTGTTGCTATGGGACGTGCGATCGTTCGTAATCCAAAAGTATTCCTTATGGACGAACCTCTTTCCAACCTGGATGCAAAACTGAGAGTTCAGATGCGTATCGAGATTTCCAAACTGCATGAAAATCTGGGCGCTACAATCATCTACGTAACACATGACCAGACAGAGGCTATGACTCTTGGTACAAGAATCGTTGTTATGAAAGACGGAGTTGTTCAGCAGGTAGATACACCTCAGAACCTGTACAACACACCTTGCAACCTGTTCGTAGCAGGATTCATCGGATCTCCTCAGATGAACTTCATGGATGCTGTTGTTGATATCAAAGGAAATGATGTAACATTGACTGTCGGAAAACATACACTGAAAGTTCCTGCATCTAAAAAACAGGCACTGATCGACGGTGGATACAACGGAAGAACTGTTGTTCTTGGTATTCGTCCGGAAGATGTACATGATTCACAGGCATTCATCAGCAATTCACCTGACAGCGTGATCGAATCTACAATCAAAGTTTATGAGCTGCTTGGAGCAGAAGTATATCTGTACTTTGACTTAGAAGGTACACAGATGACAGCCCGCGTAAATCCTCGTACAACATTAAGAAACGGAGATCACGCAGTATTTGCTCTGGATATGGAAAAGATCCACATCTTCGACAAAGAAACAGAGTTGACGATTACAAACTAATGTTTTAAAATAGTTATAACTAAAAATGACAGGGGGCTGTACGATTGTGCAGCTCCTTCTCTGTCTACCGGGAGAAACACTATGAATCATACAGCCGAATTAGAGAAAGCATTGACAGACCTCAGACATATTACCGGAATTTCTATGGAGATTCACGCAGAAACAGAAGAAGAAGTGACAAAAGCGCTGGAGCAGTTAAAGCTCCTTTCCTCCGCATACAAAGAAAAGTATAACAAGATTCATTTTCTTCAGAGCCTGATGACAGACAGCATCCCTACATATAATGTATATGACCGGGCCGCCCGTCTTCACATTGCTCCGGAAGAGCCGCGTATCCTTTATCTTCTGGAGACTTCTCACAGTCTGGATGAAGATATTTCCGAGATTTTAAAGAATCTCTTTCCATCCCAGTCAGGAGCATTTCGAATTCCGCTGACAGAAGCTTCCTGTGCGATTCTCTGTCCTGTCAGATCTCTGGCAGATTCTTCACAGGAAACTGTACATCTTACTGCCCGCATGATCGTGGATACCGTAAACGCGGAAGCTCTGGCACGTGTCCGTGTTTCTTACAGCAAGACTCTGCATAATCTGCTGGATCTCTCCACTGCTTTTCGTGAGACAAGTCTTGCACTGAAAGTCGGTAAGCTGTTTTATTCCGAACAGACGGTATTTCCATATAACCGACTTGGAATCGGACGTCTGATCTACCGTCTTCCAACTTCGTTGTGTGAGAATTTTCTTCATGAAATTTTCGGAGAGGAGATTCCACAGGCACTGGATGAAGAAACCACTGCAACCGTTAATAAGTTTCTACAGAATAACTTAAATATCGCAGAGACCTCCCGGCAGCTGCATATGCACCGCAATACTTTAATCTATCGCCTGGAGCAGATTGAAAAGCGGACCGGTCTGGATCTTCGCCAGTTTGAAGATGCCATGACATTTAAGATCGCCTCTATGGTAATGAATTATTTATATACTGAAAGGAATACACCACATGAATGACGCACTTTATGAACAATTAGTTACTCGTAAATCCCGACCTATGGACCTCGTAATCCGTATTTTGTGCATTGCCGCTCTCGTAGTCGTGCTTTGCGGAGGTATGCTTTTTATCGGTTCTCTGGCAGCTCTCGTTACGATTCTTCTCGGAGTTCTGATTTACTACTTTGTATTTCCGAAACTCGATGTAGAATATGAGTATACACTTTTGAACCACGATCTGGAAATTGACGCTATTTACAGTAAATCAAAACGCAAAAAACTCATGACTCTGGATATCCAGCAGGCTGAGATCATTGCGCCAAAAAATTCTCACCGTCTTGATTCTGTACACGCAGACAAGACAAAAGATTTTTCCGCAGGTACAGGCGAAGGTACTTATGCCATTGTAATCCCGGCTGAACAGACGATGAGCTGTATCCTGATCGATCCGGATGAAAAGATGCTGGATCATATGCAGCAATGGATGGGCATGAAGATGTTCCGTGACTAATATGAAATTGAATCGCTGTAAAATGACTGAGTAAAAGTTGTTTTACAGCGATTTTTTTATTTTTGCAACTTTTTACTTTCTGTTTTTATCTAATGTGTAACAATCGATTGTAAAAAAAGCCTTTATATCGGTTTCTATCAGATCAGTCGAAATGCTCTGGAAGACGGTACATTTCCGGATGCAATGACGGTAGACGTGGCCATTGATCAAATATATGCCGAACCATCTTCTCCTGGCATGATTCCTGATACAATAAACGGAAACTGGAAACTCCAAGTAATCTATATTTTACATTGCAGGTTCCTCAGGAATGGTCGGATAAAAATCCTGCTCCCCTTGTCACTAATTCCAATGGAGAGGAAATTTCTATTCTGAGCGGATACTGTACATCTCTGGAAGATGGCAGCCAGCGCTTCCACTATACACTGGAATATAATGATGATACAGAATTTACAGTTCAGATATTAGATAAAAACAATGCCCCTTCTGATAGCACGATTCCTGTAGTTGCTGAAATTCCTGTAAGTATGCAATAATGAACCATTGGCTCAAGGATATAATAAGCCCACCCTGACTCGCTAAAGTAAGGGTGGGCTTTTCATGTCTTATGGCATTATCCCTTCCAATATCTTTCCACGACTTCTACTATGATTTCCAGTACTTTTCTACCTCCTTCGCTGCATCTGACAGAGAAAACTGAAATCTTTCCTGAATTTTTACACATACAATTTCTTTCTCCATTCCCATTTCCTGAAGCAACTCTACCACGGCCTGTAGGCCCTCCTGCCGGCCCTCTTGCAGCCCCTCTTGCAGCCCCTCTTGCAGCCCCTCCTGTCGCCCCTCCTGTCGGCCTATTTTTAGGCCTTCTTTTCGTCCTTCTCTAAGCCCAGTTTCTTTGTAAACAGTAGAAAAATACTGGTGATCTCGAATCGCACGCTCTCTTGCTTCATATTCCAGACGCTTTTCTTCATCTGCGCTGATCCGGTTCAGATCCTCATACGCCTTCTTAATATATTTGCTTTTTTCCGCTGCCATTTCAAATTCCTCCTTGCTCTCTGCATTGATAAACTGAAGCCATTTCAGCAGCTCTGTCTCCGGATACTCATGTTTTGCCAGCTTGGGAAGTTCCAGCGTATGGATTTCAAACTTATCACTATACATCTTTCTTCCCTGATCCGACCAGAAATGAAAGCGGGAATAGTATTCTTCATCATCAAACAATGTAAAATTTAAAATCCCGACATGAATACATTTTTCTAATTTTTGATAGTCTTCTCCCGGTTTTAGCTGATCCACAAACATCTTTCCCAGATAGAACAAGGTACGTTCTGCCCAGTATTCACTGGATGTCACCTGGATTTCAATATCGATCTGCTCCTTATTATTTAGCAATACCCGTACATCCAGAATCCCCAGTTTATCATCTTTGTCTTTCTGACGCAGGTGGGACGGCAAAATCCTGCTCTCAACGATTTCTTCCAGATTGATCCCAAGTACTGCTGCCAGAAATGCATTGCGCACCTCTTCATCTTCCATCAGTTCTTTAAAACAGAAATCTACCTTTGGCTTCATTAAAAATTGTGTTGTTTTTTCTTTCTTCATACACACTCCTCCTTTGTTCTGATGGAAACCAGAATATTTCGGCAAGTATGTATCTATATCATTGATTTTATTATATCTTTTGACGCGATGTTTCACAATCGCAAATACAGACAAACTCCCTCTATTCTTTTATCCATCTCTTTACTCTTTATCTGGGAATAACTTTTGAATGGCAATTCTTTGCCATATTTGAAAATTGAAAGGGATTCCTTTCAAGATTGATTTTATTATACTTGAATTTTGATCAGGATACAATTAAATTTCCATAAATATCCTGTAAAAAGTTACTGTAAACAATAACTCTGCAAGCCACAGTAACAGAGCAGTTCCACATGGAACTGCCCTACACCACCGGAAACCAGAGTCTGATTTCCATTCCTTTTCCGTAGACTGACACTGCTTCTACTTCTATCTTTAATTCCTGTCCGATCTGCCGTACCAGATACAATCCCATCCCTGTCGATTTTTTCTGTCTGTTCTCTCCTGTAAATCCTTTTTCAAAAAGATAGCGGAGTTCATATGGTTTTACGCCACACCCATTGTCGCAGACAGAAAGGCAGACTCTGTTGTTCTCACTTCCGGAACTGATTTTCAGCTTCGGACACTTTTCGGCTTCATATCCTGTGTATTTGATAGAATTCGCGATCAGCTGACTGAGCATAAAACACAGACTTTTCCGGTCTGACAGTACGATTTTCTTTTTCAGATCCAACTGCACCAGGATCTGCTTTTCTTCCAGATACAGACGGTATTCATCCAGCACCTCCCGGCAGCATTCTTCCAGACTGATCTCTTCAAACAAATACTCTTTATTCATTGCTTTAACCCTGGCATAATATAACATCTGCTCTACATAGGACTGCATCTGCAGTCTGACATGCTCCATTTTTTTGTGTACTGTCGGTGACATCTCCTCACTTCTGTTCTCAAGCAAAAGTGTAAAAAGAGATAATGGAATTTTCACTTCATGTGCCCATAATTCTACATATCGTTCATATTCTTCTTCCTGTATCCTCCCTGCATCAGCCTGCCTGTATGCTTTTCGAAGATATGCCCCGATCTCCCGCAGGATTTCCTGTTCTTCATTTCCTACTCCCCCGATCGCAAGTCTCTCATTTTCTTCACTCGGATCCGCCAGAAATGTAAGAAACCGCTCTTTCTTTTTCTGCTCTTTCCTTACGTTCCAGATTACCGCATACAAAAAAATGATTGCAAGACAACTGACTTCCAGTCCGGCCAGAACTTTGAACTGCTCCATCCCCGACAGCCACAGAAAGAATAGCGATACCAGTTCTGTACACGTAAGGATCACAAACCATATTTTTTCTTCTTTGATCTCGCTCCAGATTCGTCTGATATATTCCATATTACTGCTCTCTCTTCCACCGATATCCTCTGCCACGGATTGTTTCTATCCGATTCTCCAGACCAAGCGCCTTTAATGTCTTTTTCAGCCTTGTCACATTGACTTGAAGCGCATTTTCATCAATATATTCGGTTGTTCCCCACAATACCTTTGAAATGCACTCTTTTTTCACCTCTGTTCCTGCATATTCCAAAAGAATTTTTAAAATCTTCCCCTGATTTTCCGGAATATGACAGGCATCCTTCCCCTGACAGACCGTATAGGTTCTGGTATCAAAAAGAAAATCGTCTCCATCCAGTAAATGTGCATTCCCCATTGCCCGTTTCAGAAGATTTTCTGTCCTTGCCAGCAGACGGTCTTTATGACATGGCTTCGTCAGATATTCGTCAGCTCCCAACTCCAGTGCTTTCAACTCATCCTGCATTTTATCCCTGGAGGTCAGCACAAGAATAGGAAGGCTGCCTTTCTTTCGTATTTCTTTACAAAGTGCAAATCCACTGATGCCCGGAAGTCCCAGATCCAGCACTAACAAATCCGGATGCTCTGCCTCACAGACAGCACCCGTTTCTGGAAAATCCGTTACACAACACACCTCATAGCCTGCCTTATGATAAATATTTTCCAGTTCTTCCCGAAGGAATTGATCGTCTTCTACGATTATGATTTTTTGCATGCCTGTCTTCTACTCCTGCCGTTTTCTCTGAATAAATTTCAAAATCCTGCGATTGCTTGTCTTTATGACTCCTATTATATAAGCTGTTTCTATCAGACACAAGAAAAGAAACACACTTCCTGCCATCTGCCAGAAAACTTTTACTTCCTGCACCTGTCCAATCAGCCGGAACAATGTCCAGACCCCAAACACACTACTGAAAAATGCAACGCTCAATACCAGTCCATAGTGCCACCAGATCTGAACTTTCGCACAATGACAGAGCTCTTTGTAGTTACTTCCCAGTGTAAGCAGAACGCTGTAGCGTGCCCCGGTCTTCTCCTGCTGAATTAAAAACTGAACTCCAATGAGTGTATTTGCGATAATCAAAAAAATCACAGCCAGATAGATCGTCGTATATCCCAATGCCACCTGATAAAACATATGCCGCCCGGCTGTTCCCAGATAACTTTCATAATGCAGATCGGTTGTTTTTAGACGGTCATTGACAGACATCACTGCTTTGAGCAATCCTTCCTCCTTTACCAGAACCGGATCAAGAATCCCGTTCCAGTAAGAATAGCTTCCGTCTGCTACAAAGACATCAAAAACCTCATCCGGTACAATAAAACCATACATAATCGTCAACATCCGGTCTGCCACCAGATTGTCATTGCATACTCTTGGAATGATTTCATAATCGGTCTCTTCTATCTGCACAAAAACTTTCTCTTTCAGAAGTTTCTCTACGCTCTTTGCAGTCTCATCCGACAAATATGTGGGGTGCCCGTAAATTGCCATCTGATGTTCCTTTAAGTTCAAAGGTTCCATTCCTTTTGAACGCAAAATCTCATTGTACCCTGATTCTGCGATCAAAAATGGGGATTCTTCCCAAGAATATGGATTCAATCTGTTTTTCAGACGCTCATATAATTCCTCACAGTCATATGCATATACTTTTCGCTCCTCCATACCTTCCGTAAAATCCAGATCTGTCCAAAGTAATCCGTTTCGTACTTCAAACAGATTTGAAAAATATTGGTCTACTTTCTGAGATGACAGCACTTCTTCTAACGTTTCTTTTTTCTCGTCAAATGTAAAATCGATCCCTGCCGTATCCTGTTGTCCCAGTTGCCCGCTCATCCCGACTCCATAGGCACAACATATGATCGCAAACAGAATCAGAAGGGAAGAAATTGCCAACGAAGATGATTTTAAAAATACCGCTTCCTGCAGCTGACGGCATGTAAATGTCCAGAGCTTTTTCCCCGGAAGTTTTCTGCATATCCTATCAAATAGGTATGCCAGGCCCTGAAAGAAAAAGAATGTACCGAGTACTCCACAAAAACATAAAATTGCAGTCATACGAAACATTCGTTTTATCCCAAGTTCCGAACTCAGTATCCCGCATCCGATCCCATAGGCTACTGCCAGAAGAATGATTCCCATCATCAGCTTCACACACGTTTTTATGGGCGAAAATGCACGCTGTTTTTCTTTCTGTTCACGGGATAACAATTCATAAACCTCTTTTTTCCAAAGCTTGATGCAAAGCACAAACCGGGCAAGCATTTTAATTCCGCAAATCCCAATAACTGTCCACAATGCAGCCGAACCGGAAAATGTAAACTGATGACGCAGAATTCCAAATCCTGCAAGCTTCGCCGTAATCAGGCTTGTAAGTTCCGAGATCAGCAGCGCCCCCGGGATCCCGATCACAAGCGCATACACAATATTTCGCAGATCTTCCAGAAAAAGCATCTGAAACAGACTTCTTTTCTTCATACCAAGCATCACATAGGTTCCAAACTCATGACTTCGCTGTTCCATCTGATACTTATCCGTAAAATATACCAGGAAATAAAGCAGGCACAGAGATACCACATATAAAATCGGAATCAGCATCAGCAGCTTGTTTACAGCATCTCTCTCCATCTCTTTCAGAAAGATCATCACATCCTGATGATCCAGCGCAAGGATAATATAAAATGCCGCCACCGTGAGAATCATCGTAACAAAATACAGCGTGTTTTCCTGCCGGTTTCGTTTACTGTTTCGTCTGATCAGTTCAGAGAACATAATTGCTTCCTCCTCCCAACTGCGCCATCACGGACAAAATGCGCTCATAAAATTCCCGGTTTGTCTCCTCCCCGACTCGCTTCCGTAATTCATGAAATACTTTTCCATCCTGAATAAACAAAATTCTGGAACAAAAACTCGCAGCCTGTGCGTCATGTGTCACCATCAGAACCGCAGCCTCATCCTCTCGATTCACTCCGGAGAGTTGCTCCATCAGACTTCGTGCACTTCGGCTGTCAAGCGCACCGGTCGGCTCATCTGCCAGTACGATCTGCGGATGCAAAAGAAGCGCTCTTAATGCGGCTACCCTCTGCTTCTGTCCTCCGGACATCTGATTCGGAAACTTTTCCAGCACCTCCTCGATCTCAAAATATTCCGCCAGCTTCTGCATCCTTTTTCTGCTTTCCTTTTCCGGCATTTTGTGAATCTGTGCCGGCAAAAGAATATTTTCTCCACCCGTCAGATTATCCAGCAATTCAAACTGCTGAAACAGATACCCGATCTGTCTTCCCCGATACGCTGCCAGCTGAGCATCCGTATACATTCCGATATCCTGTCCTTTCAGAAGAATCCTCCCCCTTGTAGGTCTTAAAACCGAAGCAATACAATTTAACAGCGTCGTTTTTCCCGAACCGCTGCTTCCCATAATTCCGAGGAATTCTCCCTGATATACTTGAAACGAAATTCCTCTGAGTGCCTCTGCTGCATTTTCCTTTTCCCCATATGTTTTGTACAACGATTCTATTTCCAAAATAATACGGCTCATAATATCCCTCCCTTTCGTGATAAGAATATTATAAGCTGTATCGTGGATGAAAAACACTTACACTTTCTGTAAGAAAACTCCATCCTCTTTATGGTCTGCTATTCACAGTAAATTTTTATGAAAGCTCCAGTTTTCCGGTATATAACTGGTAATACGTTCCTTTCATTTTGATCAGATCCGCATGATCTCCACGCTCGATGATCTTTCCGTGTTCCAGAACAATAATCGCATCACTGTTGCGGATCGTAGAAAGTCTGTGCGCGATAACAAATACTGTACGTCCCTTCATCAGGTTATCCATACCCTTCTGCACAATACTCTCCGTACGGGTATCAATGCTGGAAGTTGCTTCATCCAGAATCAGTACCGGCGGATTTGCAACTGCTGCTCTCGCAATGGAAAGAAGCTGTCTCTGTCCCTGTGAAAGCTCTTCTCCATCACCGCTTAACATAGTGTCGTATCCCTTCGGAAGCATTTTGATAAACTGATCTGCATGAGCCAGTTTTGCAGCCTCGTATACTTCCTCATCAGTAGCATCCAGTTTTCCATAACGGATATTATCCATAATGGTTCCTGTAAACAAATGGGTATCCTGCAGTACAATTCCGAGGGAACGTCTCAGATCATCCTTTTTAATCTTTGTAATATTGATTCCGTCATACCGGATCTTTCCTTCCTGAATATCGTAAAAGCGATTGATCAGGTTCGTGATGGTTGTTTTTCCTGCTCCGGTAGAACCGACAAATGCCAGCTTCTGTCCCGGTTTTGCAAACAGACTGATATCTTTTAAGATCACTTTATCTTCGTTGTATCCAAATGTCACATCTTCAAAACGCACATCTCCGGTCAGTTCTGTATAAGACACACTTCCGTCAGCCGAATGTGGATGCTTCCAGGCCCACATTCCTGTTCTTTCTTTGCATTCGATAATATTGCCGTTCTCGTCTTTTTTCGCATTGACCAGTGTTACGTATCCCTCGTCTTTTTCCGATTCTTCATCGATCAGAGCAAAAATACGCTCTGCTCCGGCAAGTGCCATAACAATGGAGTTAAACTGCTGCGCCACCTGCATAAACGGCTGTGTAAAGCTCTTTGTAAACTGCAGATAAGATGCCATAACTCCCAGAGTGATCCCTCCGCTTCCCATAATAGAAAGGAATCCTCCAAGTACAGAGACCAGTACAAACTGCAGGTTTCCGATGTTTCCGATTACCGGTCCCATCATATTTGCAAAGGTATTTGCCTGTGCAGCACTTTCAAAGAGCGCCTCGTTGAGTTTGTCAAATTCTTCTTCTGACTTTCTTTCGTGGTTGAACACTTTTACTACGCGCTGTCCGTTCATTCTCTCTTCCACAAATCCAGTCACATCTGCCAGAGATTTCTGCTGACGAACAAAATATTTTCCACTGTTTCCACCGATCTTTTTTGTTACGAAGATCATAAGACCAATGATCAGAACTGCTAAAATTGTAAGCAGCGGACTTAAGATCAGCATTGAAATAAAGGTTACGATAATCGTAAAAAAGGACATCAGTGCCTGTGGGATCGACTGACTGATCATCTGTCTGAGCGTATCTGTATCATTCGTGTAAAGACTCATGATAGAACCATTCGTATTCTGGTCAAAATAACGGATTGGAAGAGTCTGCATATGTTCAAACATATCATCCCTTACTTTTTTAAGAACACCCTGACCAATGTAGACCATCAGTCGTGTATAAGTAAATGTAGCAATGACTCCCATCAGGAAAATGCTTCCAAGCACCGCAAGTGCCCGATATAGTTCTGCAAAATTCGGATCTTTCTGTCCGATCAGAGGACTGATAAAATCATCGATTAAAAACTTGAGGGACAATGATACCGAAATTGATGCGATCGAACTTAACAAAATACAGATAAATACGATCACAAACCGAACCTTGTACGTTCCGGTCACATATTTTAAAAGCCGCTTTGCGGTCTGTAAATTTTCTTTTGAAACCTTTGGTTTTCTATTCATCGTCCTCACCTCCCTTTACCTGAGATTCATATACTTCTCTGTAGATTTCATTTGTCGCAAGCAATTCTTCGGATGTGCCGACTCCCATGATCTTTCCTTCATCCAGTACAATGATCTGGTCTGCATTTTCTATAGAAGAAACTCGCTGCGCAATGATGATCTTTGTAGTATCCGGAATTTCTTCCCGGAATGCTTTTCGAATCAGCGCATCTGTCTTTGTATCTACCGCACTTGTGGAGTCATCCAGAATCAGAATCTTCGGTTTTTTCAGAAGTGCCCGTGCAATACACAGACGCTGCTTCTGTCCGCCGGAAACATTGTTTCCGCCCTGCACGATCATCGTATGATAACCTGCCGGAAATTCTTTTACGAATCCATCTGCCTGTGCAAGTTTGCAGACTCTCTGAACCTCTTCCTCGCTGGCATGTTCATTTCCCCAGCGGATATTATCGTAAATCGTTCCTGTAAAGAGAACGTTTTTCTGCAATACCATAGATACCTGATCGCGCAGTGCCTCCAGATTATACTCTCTGACATCCAGTCCGCCGACTTTTACAGTTCCTTTTGTCACGTCATAAAGTCTCGGGATCAGCTGTACCAATGTTGATTTCGCACTTCCGGTTCCTCCGATGATCCCGATCGTCTGTCCGGATTTAATATGAAGATTGACATCTTTTAACGAAAGATTTCCGCCTTCTCCCGCATAACTGAAATCTACATGCTCAAACCGGATCTCTCCGTCTGCCACTTCTGTAACCGCATTCTTTTTGTCCTGCATCTCCGGAACTTCCGTCAGAACTTCCGTAATACGGTCTGTAGACGCTTCTGCGATCATGATCATAACAAATACAAATGTAACCATCATCAGAGCCATCATGATCTGGAACGCATACACGATCACACTGGTCATTTCTCCGATTTCCATCGCACCGAATACAATTTCTCTTCCTCCGATCGCTACCATCAGAAGCATCGCCGTATAGATCGTAAACTGCATAACCGGTGAGTTCCATGCCACGATCTTTTCTGCTTTTGTAAATAATGTATAGACATATTTTGAAATTCCATGGAATTTTTCAATTTCATGATCTTCCCGTACAAAGGCTTTTACCACGCGGGATGCATTGACATTTTCCTGTACGGAATTATTCAGAATATCATACTCATCAAATACTTTGATAAAATGTGGATGCGCTTTCTTTGCAATAAAGATCAGTGTTCCTCCAAGCAGCGGTATGATGATCAGGAACAGCAAAGCAATTTTCTTATTGATCAAAAGTGTCATGATCCAGGATAAAACAATCATGATCGGAGCTCTCGCCAACAGACGAATGCTCATCATATATGCCATCTGTACGTTGGTAATATCTGTTGTCATACGTGTTACAAGACCGGATGTGGAAAACCGGTCAATATTTTTGAATGAAAATTCCTGTACTTTATAAAAAATATCATGTCTCAGGTTTTTGGCATATCCTGCACCTGCTGTTGCTGCCATTTTTCCTGCTATAATACCGAAATACAGAGCCAGCATAGCCATAATGACCAGAATCAATCCCCGCCGTACGATATAGCTCAAATTTCCCTGCATGATTCCAACATCAATGATCTTCGCCATCTCCATCGGAATCAGAACTTCCATTAAAACTTCCAGGATTACGAAAAATGGAGCCAACACAGACTGCTTTTTGTATTCCCGGACTGATTTTAAAAGTGTTTTATTCATCGTTCTCGTCTTCCTCCTTATTTTCTTTTTTGTTTTCTGCAAGATTTTGAATCATCTGCACAAGCACCTTTCTGCAAATCTTTACATCTTCCTGATCTATCCCTTGTATCAGCCGCTTTTCCGTATCTCTGATGTGCTCCAGAATCTCAGGTCTGAGTGCTTCTGCTTTTGGGGTCGGTACAATACGTTTTAATCTGGCATCCTTTTTCGAACTTTCCCGGGAAATAAATCCATTTTTTTCCATGAGCTGCAAAATCCCTGTGGCTGTGGACTTCCGGATTTGAAACTCTTCTTCTATATCTTTCTGATATACTTCCCTGTGCATCGTTTCCAAAAGAATATGCTTTAACACATGCTTCTGCATGGTGGTCAGGCCATCATCTCCCACTGCTTCAGACGCATTTCTGCGCTTCATCTGATTGGAAAGAATGTGAATCAGCCTGCCGGTATTGATGTACCTTTCCTTATCTTCTATATCCTGCATAATTCCATCCCTCTCTCTTTATATAGTTAGTTCCCTAACTTTTAACCATTATACGGAGGATATTTTTTATTGTCAAGAAGTTTTTTCAGATTATTGAAATCATAAAACTTATTTTGCCACGTCTGAATATTGCCTGATGGCAGCAGGCAGCCCGGTACGGAAAATAACAGAAATATAATCGATCGTCTGCTGCCTGTCATACTTTTCTTTGTTCACGATCCATTCCAGTAATGTCTCCGCAATTGCCTCTGTATAAAAGAATCTTTTTAAGTCCTTTATAACCTTACCAACATCAATGTGGCAGAGCGTATCCGTGAACTCTCAACCATTAAGGTTCTCGGATTCTACGACAAAGAAGTAACACTCTATATTTACCGGGAAACAATACTCCTTTCCCTGCTCGGTATTTTAGCAGGATTTGGAGTCGGTGATCTGCTTTACCAGTACATACTGGCAGTTGTTCCACCGGATGAAGTGATGTTTAACCCCGCTCTTTGTGCAAAAGCATTTGTGATTCCTGCCATTTTGATTGCAGTCATTACATTTATTCTAGGATACATAATGAATCGAAAACTCAAATACTTAGATATGCTCAGCGCATTAAAATCTGTAGAATAGCAAAAAATTTAAAAGTCAAGGGACTGACACAATGCAGCTCCTTGACTTATTTCATCTGTACTTGCTATCTTTCTCTTAATTTCCACATTCAATACTGATTGCATTGAATTTTTCCAAAATATCTTCTACTTTCAATTCCTGTTTTTCTTTTGCTGACAGATCCATCACTGCTTCCCCCTGATGCATCATCAACAGTCTGTTTCCATATTCTACTGCATAGCGGAGATTATGTGTCACCATGATCGTTGTCAGGTTTTTCTGTTTCACGATCTTATCTGTCAGTTCCATGATCAGATCTGCCGTCTTTGGATCCAGCGCCGCTGTGTGCTCATCCAGGATCAGAAAATCGATCGGTGTCATGGTTGACATCAGAAGTGCCATTGCCTGACGCTGCCCGCCGGAGAGAGAACCGACTTTTACATTCAGCTTATTTTCCAGTCCCAGATTCAACTGGCTTAATAGCTCCTGATAATGAGACTTTCTGTTTTTATTAATTCCTTTTCTCAATCCGTAAAAACTGCCTTTGTTGTCTGCAAGAGACATATTTTCCAGAATTGTCATGGAAGGACAGGTTCCAAGCGCCGGATTCTGATACACTCTTCCGATCTTCCGGTTTCTTTTATACTCTTTCATGCGGGAAATATCTTCCCCATGCATCAGAATCTGTCCTGCTTCTACCGGAATACTGCCGCACAGGATATTAAGCATGGAAGTCTTTCCGGAGCCGTTGCTTCCTACCACAGAAACAAAATCTCCCTGTTCTACTGTCAGATTAAAATCTTCAAACAGACACATTTCATTGACTGTTCCTGGATTATAATATTTATGAATATGTTTTAACTCAAGCATTTGTCTTCACCTTCTTTTTCCGTTCCATTCCAATGAGTAAGATCGCGAGGAATAATACCGCTGTGATCAGCTTCATATCCTGTGGTTCAAAAAACTTCAAAGCAACTGCCACGCAGGCTTTGTAAACGACAGAACCGATCAGAACTGCTGTGGTTGCTTTCAAAAATGTCAGATTCTTAAACAGGCTGGTTCCGATGATCACGCTTGCCAGCCCGATCACGATAGCTCCTGTACCGCTGGAAATCTCAAATACTCTCTGCTCCTGACAGAAAATTCCGCCTGCCATAGCAACCATTCCGTTGGCGATCGCCAGTCCTAAAATCTTTACATTTCCCTGATCCTTTGCAAGGGAAGTCACAAGATTTGCATTATCTCCCACAGCCCTCAGAAGAAATCCGGATTTTGTCTGCAGATACAGATCCAGAATTATTTTCACGATCACTGCAAGAATAAGTACTACTGCAAGAACTTTATATTTTGCTGCCCCGCCTGAGAAAATCCCATTCATTGCCTCATTGTCGAAAATATTCTCTTCCCCAAAAATCGGAACATTTGCTTTCCCTGCAATCCTGAGATTGATCGTCCACAGCGCAGTCATCATAATGATACCGGAGAGGAGATCCCTGACCTTTCCTTTGACATGGATCAATCCTGTACAGATTCCGGCTGCTGCTCCTGCCAGAAAAGAGACCGGTATGGTCAGGTACGGATTCACTCCCTGTGTGATCATTGTCGCCGTCACTGCAGCCCCCAGCGGAAAACTTCCATCCACTGTCAGATCCGGAAAATCCAGAATTTTATATGTGATATAAACTCCAAGAGCAAGGATTCCGTAAATCAGTCCCTGTTCCAAAATCGTTACAAAAATGTCCATCTCAATTCCTCTCCGTTTCTACTTTTTACTTTGAAATACTGTCAAACGTTTCCGCTGCACCTTCAAGCAGTGTCTCGTCTACCGTAACTCCCAGTTCTTCTGCTGCCTTTGTATTGATATAAAGTCCAGGTTCAGAAATCGTCTCATAGTTCATCTCAGACGCCGTCTTCTCTCCTTTTAAAATCTCTGCTGCCATCTTTCCGGTCTGTTTTCCAAGCGCCACATAATCCAACCCCTCTGCTGCCAGACATCCCAGTTTCACCTGTTCAATCTCGCTTCCAAACACCGGGATTTTCTTTTCATTGGCTTTGTCAAGAATCGTTGCCAGAGAATTTACAACCGTATTGTCCGTCAGATTTGTCAGACAGTCCACCTCGGATAAAATCTCTTCTGTTGCCAGCGAAATATCTGCTGTCTGCGTCACACCTTTTTTCACAATCGTAAATCCGTAATCTCCTGCCAGCTCTTCATATTTCTCAATTGCTGATACAGAGTTCACTTCACTTGTTGTATAGAGGATCCCGATCTTCTCCGCATCCGGCAGCATCTCGCGGATCATCTCCAGCTGCTCTTTGATCGGAAGCTCATCACTGGTTCCTGTGACCTCTCCCACCGGAGCTCCATCGTCATTTGCAAGCTTTGCTGCTTTTGGATCTGTCACTGCTGTATAGATTACCGGAATCTCTGTATTCATTGCTGAATTGTATGCCGCCTGCGCGCTTGGAGTGGCGATTCCACAGATCAGATCCACATCGTCTGAAACAAATCCATCACTGATCTGCTTTGCTGTTCCCTGATCGGCCGCCGCATTCTCCTCTTTGATCGTAAGATTCTTTCCTTCCTCAAATCCGGCTTCTTTGAGTCCTTCAATAAATCCCTCCCTGCAGTTGTCCAAAGAGGCATGCTCTGCAAACTGGGAAATCCCTACTGTATATGTTTTGGTACCATCTTTTGTCTCATTTTCCTTTGTTCCACATGCCATCAGGCTGACTGCCATTACACTTCCTAAAATAACTGCGAATACTCTCTTTTTCATAATTTGGTTCTCCTTTTCTATTACTATATTCCAAAAGCAAAGGAGCCGATCATGTGGATACAGGGTGGATGCTCTGCAATGATCGTATAAAAAAACCGCCCCAAGCTATATGCTTGAGACGGTAATAAATACAAATTCATTATCGCGGTACCACTCAAATTGACAAATGTCCACTTTCTCACGTACTGACATACGCTCCTGATTGATAACGGGTTCGGTTCCCGACGACGCCTACTCTTTTCATTTCAGGCCGCCCTCGAAAGTCCATTCAGAATTAAAATCCATACAGCAATCTCACCGCCTGCTGCTCTCTGTGATCTCTTTTAAAACCTACTCTTCTTTCTCATCGGTTTTGCTTTTGATGTTTTTAATTGTAATGTCCTATTTAGGATTTGTCAAGTACTTTTTTAAGGTAAAGTGGTGATTTGGTGAATTTCCCTTATTCAATTTTTAAAACAACCTCCGGATACCATTCCATTGCTTTCCTGATTGCTTTCTTCGTTGGCAGTCCATATCCTGATAAAATAACCAGTATATTTTTCTGCGTTTCTTTTTTCTCACTACACGGTTCGATATACAACATATTTCCTACAGCATTGACCAGATACCACGTGTCTTCCAGATATACAAAGCCCTTGATTCGAAATGTATCCACTAAAAGCATATTCAGAAAATGAGAAAGTGTTTCTAATTTTATCTCTTCTTGAATGTGCAGAAGATATTTTCGCAAAGTCACATCTGCAGTTTGCAACAGCTGTTCTTCTGTTTCCAGATTTGGCTTTTGCATCTCCTGCAGCCACCTCTCTTCCATCATGCCATATGATGTCATATGCAACGGCAAATCCGGTCGATGGGCCTTCAGAATCTTTTGAATCTGCTCTATCTCTTCTGTTTTTACAAGATCCTTCTTGTTCAGAAGCAGCAGATCTGATACCTGAATCTGTTTTTTTACTACAACTGCCGTTTCATACACTTTCGGAAATTGCCGTGCATCCAGCAGGCAGACGCATCCCATATATTCCAATCCTGGAAATTTTTCCCTCTGATTCAATATTTTCTTAACATTTGTGGGATCGGAGAGCCCTGATGCTTCTACTATAATCACATCCGGCTTCTCCTGTAATACCTGCTGCAATACATTCTTAAATTTATCCAGCCTGCACGAGCAAAAGATCGAGCCATTGTTGATCTCGTCCAGTGCAATCCCCAACTCCGAAAGCAGTTCTCCATCAATGCCCTCTTTTCCAAACTCGTTCACAATAATATGCATCCGTTCCGAAGAGAATTGTTTCATAAACTGTTTTAAAAATGTTGTCTTTCCTGCACCCAGAAACCCGGTGATCAAATACAGTCTACTCATTATTTCATTGCCGCACGGATCGCGCCTTCCAATTCTTCTTTAGATGGTACCAGAGAACGGAATTTCAATTCACCATTGATGTACATGGACGGCAGATTCGGAACGCCCATCTTTTTACATCTTGCGATATTCTCTTTGAGCGTAAATTTATACTCTACCATATCAATCGCATCACCAAATGTCTTTTTCGCTTCATTTGCTGCGCCCATCATGTAGGTACATGCCGCACATGTCGCAGAATCCAGAGTAAATACCTCCTTGTGTATTTCTATCCCACATATTGCTATAAACATAGCAGTATATTTCAAACAAAATCTATGGGAATTTTTTAAGATTTTCTGTAATTTTTCTACATCTTTATTGATTCATTCTGCAATCTTCCGCTCTTTCAACTAAAATGGAATCCCTCTCCGAAGCAGAACCTGTCGTAAAAACATTCCTGCAGCATTAAACCCAGCGGTACTATATCATCCGATGTAAATATTGCATCCACACCAAATCCTTTTTATGCTTCCTATAAATCCACTTATATTCTGAATCATCGTCAGGAGTTAGAATATAAATAATACAAGCCAAAAGAGAAATCCCAAAATACACATAAGCATGGTACAATAGAGACATGCTGAAGGAGGATCTCATATGGCAAGACAACATGACAAACAGTTTAAACTTGATGCAATCCAGTACTACGAAGATCATAAGGATTTAGGTGTACGTGGATGTGCGGAAAATCTCGGAATCGGATACAGCACTTTAACAAAGTGGCTGAAAGATTTCCGGGAATCTGGCGATATCTCTGTTCGTGGTTCCGGTAATTATGCTTCTGATGAACAGAAAGAAATCGCTCGTCTCAGACGTGAATTACGCGACGCCCAAGATGCGCTTGATGTATTAAAAAAAGCCATCAACATTCTGGGAAAATGACAGAAGCCATTTATCTCGAAGTTTCTGAGAAGACGGAAGCTGCCAAGAATGCTAGACGCCGGGTTTCCGTCTCCGGAATGTTGAAATTTTTAGGTGTCTCTCGTTCAGGATATCATGCATGGCTCCACCGCGTGCCTTCTGATACAGAAAAACGTCGTGAAACTGTAAAAACCAAAATATAGGATATTTATGATGATTCTAAGCAGAACTATGGTGCTCCGAAAATCACTGTAGAGCTGCATAAAACCGGTGAAGTTATTTCGGAAAGAACGGTTGGCACCTATATGCGCCCAATGGGAATCCGCGCCCAATGGAGCAAACCATGGACGATCACCACAAAAGATTCTGATTTCAGCACAGAATTAGAAAATATCCTTGATGAACAGTTTCATCCTGATCGCCCGAATGCTGTTTGGTGTTCGGATATCACCTACATCTGGACAATAGACGGATTTATCTATCTGACCAGTATTATGGATTTATTTTCCAGAAAGATCATTGCCTGTACACTTTCAGAAACATTGGAGGTATATGCTACTGTCAGGATATAAATGATTTCATATCAGAAGTGGGAATATGATATGTTCAAACACCATTTTAAAAGATCTTTTTCCATCGAACTGGATGACCAGAATTGTTTTCCAAATGAAAAGGATTTTGTTTATCCAAACTCTCTGGTCATACAGGCCGCACTGGAAAATTACTGCCTGAAAAACGGAATCCACCTGGAGTATATCAGTAAGTATAAACCAATCACTTTTATATTGGATGGAAAAACAAAATATACTGCCGAAGCACAACTTATCCACGGACGATTTTATTCTGGATACACTTTGATCTGTACAGAGATATTAGAAGATACAGAAACATAAAAAATAAAGGAAGTTACCATAAACCTCTCCGTTTTATAGTAATCTCCTTTATTTATCGGGTTCTATGAAGGTTAATAATCTCTCCGGCTCTTCTATTCCAGAAATTCAGAACTTGTACTTCTCTTGATAATAGCGTCCGGTATTCTGCGTTTTCTTATCATATTGTATAGCTGCAACCGGACAGGCCTGTATACAAGATACACAGGCCATACAGTTCTGTTTCCATACAGGTTTTTATCTACAAGTGTGATATTATTATTTACACAGATTTTTGCACATTTCCCGCATCCAATGCATGCATCCGTAACATAAAATTTCTTTGCCTTCATTTGATAAAAGAAATCTGTCATAGGTGCGCCGATGTCTGTCATCAATGGAAAGGCTTTTTTATCTGGCAGTAAAGGTGTTCCAGCTGAAATCAATTCTGCGATTTGTTCCACCTTGGGCATGGCCTCTCGAATAATATTCTCATTCTCCTCCGGCGAGAGCATTTTGTGCATCATAATATTGCACTGTGACATCACCAGAAAATTAAAGCCCATAAACTTCCAGCCTTTCTTTCTGCACAGGTTCTTAGAAACAGGGATTTCGCCCATCCATTCTCCTCTGTTTGCAATCATCCAACTATTTCCTGTACCACTATAATATAAAATCATATCTCACCACTCCTGTCCGGAAGCTGGTTCATTACTTCCTGAATTTTTGTAAACAAATCAATCATACTTTGCATACAGTTACTATCCAAATCAATATAATAATAAATGAAAGAGCCTTCTTTGCGAGATTTCACAACACCGGCATTCTTCAATATCTGGATATGGTGAGAAACAGCAGCTCTGGATAATTTCATTCTGTCTGCAATATCTACAACCCGCCTTCCCCGACAATCTCCCAACACCTGTAGCAGAAGGTACTGCCGCGTCTCATCCCCGATTGCCGTAAGCATATTCTGACAGCTTTTAAACTGCTCCTTCATCATTTCTATATCAATATTGTTAAGTTCCAATACTATTCACTTTATCTTTGTATCTAAATACTCGAATGCTTCTGATTATAACACAGCAAACGCTCTTCGGATTGCCTGTAAAGAAAATCAAGACAGGTTTTTTGACTTTTCTCTTTTAGAGACTGTAAAATGTAACCTTGCAGAATTGATACAGATGTGCTATATTGAGGATGTAAAAAGGGAAACCGCAAGCGGCTTACCCCGAACAATGATTTACTACCCTAACGGGCAGCCGTCACATGTGCAAGATGTGGCGGCTATTTTCGTTTATCCTTGAAAATCTCATAACAAAGACTAACAAGGGCAACAATGAATATTAACAACTGAATCAGATCAGTATATGTAACACACATTGGCATCGCCCTCCTTTCTTTCGTCTGGAGGGTTGCCCCTCCGTAAAAGAGGGTAAGCCGCCCGGCTTTGGTTTCCCATGCCGAGATTATAGCATATTGTCAACCTGCTTTCAATTGTCGGCTGCCGCTTTGCAGATTTTTGTATAGCACAATGCACAGGCAAAGTTAAATGCTCAGCTCAATCAGACCATACAGGAACTGAAGGCGCAACTTAACAAGAATTCCAAAAACAGTTCCAAACCAGGCAGAACGTGACCTTCGAATGATAAAGGTAAAAGCCAAAGTATCCGGATGTTTCCGAATCGAAGAAGGAGCTAGGGATTATCTAAAAATCATGTCCTATGTTGGCACAGCACATAAGCAGGGATGCAATGCTTATGAAGCAATCAGAAATGCAATCTCAGGTCATTTTGATTTTATCTTTGAATAAGGGTGGTTCTGAATAGATACATTGTAGGTAAATTGTGCAGCGGTGAGGAATAAATATTTTTCGCAATAAAATACCCAGATTTCATGCAGAATAATCTCCAGTGCGGTAAAATATAAGAAACAAATTTTTCGCACAGGAGATTTTGAGACGAAGAAACGACAAAAAAGAGAACGCAAGAAACAAGATCGTGGAATTGTTGATTTTATGATGGTGACAAATCATTTCTTTCATTCACTAAGAGAATGGATTTTAGAAATGGAAGATCCGAGAAATCAGAGTTATATCACCTATACACAGGCTGATCTTGCATATATGGGAATTCTAAAAAATATATGCGGTCAGTATAGCATGAGGGAGATGGACGAAAGCTTTAACGATGAAAATTGTATTGCCACTTTGCAGATTTTATCCGGGAATCGGAGTTTGGAAGAAATGCCGCACTATGATACCTTGAATTATTATCTGGAAAAACTGTCACCAGAGTGTCTTTCAGAGTTAAGAAAGAAGATGGTCAAAAGTTTAATAAAAGGGAAACAGTTCAATATCTAGCACAGGTGGTGATAGAATGGAAGATGAAATAGCTAAATAATGCACCCTATTTTTTTGGAATTGGCGAAGTAGACCTATAAGAGGTGAATAACTTTTAGATATTTTAGACCACTTATAAATGATTTTCTACGCAAAATGGCAAAATTTCGGCATCAGGAAAATCAAGATGTAAGCGCCGGATTTTCCTTGTATCCCGAATGTCATGTATTCCCCTTTGCTGATGGCTTCCAGTACAGACAGATCACGAGAATCAAAAAAGTTGAATCCGCGATAGGTTCGTTCCTTTTCCCTCCGGGAATGACTGACTTCATCCAATTTCTTCCGGCCGCTGCTGTGATCATCAAAGGATGAGATAAATTCAAGATATCTGTAATTCGCAGATTTCAGGATTGTGAATAACTGATATAAGCTGTAAATACTCTTTTTTAAAGGGGCTTTCCGAATATCGGATGTTCCATCCCTATGCTGAACTTCCCGCTCCACACGGAACGTACTGATATCATTGCAGGTGCTTTCAATTCGCAGTACACAGCCAAACTTGTCATACATTTTTATGGACACATCACCCATGTGGTGCTTGATCCTCGTTCCGAGGATGCGCTGATTATAGTTTGTGCCAATCTCTTTGGTACAGTTATAAGTGATTCGCTGTCCAAGGAAAGTGGCGATGTTGTCAGGCTTCACAGTATATATCGCAGTGTGGATGATTTCATCATAGATTGGTGCCAGGTATTCCGGCTTACGGAACATGATATCCGTGGCACATTCGATCTGCTGAACCGTCCAGGTATAACCCAGCCCGAGAGATTCCGGAACGGGACTGTAGCGTCTGGCAAAGACATCGAGAACTTTATGGAGCCCTTGCGGGTTGATACGGTCAGAAAGTTTCTGAGCAGTTTCAATATCGGAGATTTCAAGGAACGCGTTGTCCTGCATCCGGTAAGAAAGCTGTTTTTTATCAAGCTTATAGGCGAGCAGGTTATGACCGTTCATGTAAAACTGAAGACGGAAAGGCGGCCATGTAGGGACACGAAGATAGCAAAGGCCAAGTTCCCTGTCGATAAAATAGAAATAGTAATGAAGACACTTGCTCTGGTCAAACTTCAGGAAGGTCTTCCCAGTTGTTTTATCATGCCAGGGCCTGTAGGTATTACAGCATTCCATAGCAGAAAAGATATGGATCAGACCTTCCGTTTTTCTGGTTTCGGCAATGATGTTCTGGATGCGGTCATCTCAATATGTCCGCATTCTGCCCGTAGGGTAAATCCGGTCATGCTTTCTGCCGTTGGTTTGGCTTTAAAGAAAGTATGCTCTGATCGAAAAGAAAATGAATTGTTTCTCTAAATTCATGCTAATTGTCATATTAGATGATTTTATAAGGAGGTGATAGTACTATTCTAAGAGAACTTGATTTAAAAAAAATTGGCATTAATAACTTTGGAATTATTTCTACAACAGAAATCACCTTTGAAAAAGAGATTCGTAAAATATGCGAAAATAATATCTGTCAGCAGTACGAAAAGACATGGGCCTGCCCTCCTGCCGTTGGAACGGTGGATCAGTGTAAAGAACGATGTCGGCAATATGATAAGGCAATGGTATTCAATGCTGTGTATCCGATAAAGAATTCTTTTGACTACGAAGGTATGATAAAAGGGCATGGGAATTTCAAGAATCTATGCGATAAGTTGTATATGCTTGTCAAAAAAGATATTTCGTCGTTTCTGTTGCTTTCCAATGAAGGATGTAACCGTTGTAGTCATTGCACCTATCCTTCTGCAGCATGCAGAAATCCGGAAATGCTGTTTCCATCTTTGGAAGGATTTGGAATAAATGTTTTCATGTTAGCAAAAACTGCAGATTTAAAGTATATGAATGGAGAAAATACGGTCACATATTTCGGAATGCTGCTGTATTAACACTTATAGAAAATGAGCCATATCATGAAAACAAATAGAGGTAATAGGTATTATGCGACAGTAATGAAACATATGCACATCATAATAGCTCATGAGATTTTTAAATAGAACTATTAGGTCGATTATATTTTCTGTATTCAGAAGGAGAAAGAGAAAACTCTTTTTTAAAAAGCTTTGAAAAAGCCAGTTGATCTTCAAAACCAAGAGAACTGGAAATTACAGAAATAGGTAGTCCTGTCGTCATCAGCAGACGGCAGGATTTTTTTAACTTTAATTTTAGAAGATAGTGTTTTGGAGAACAGCCAAATTTTTCGGAAAAAATCCTGCTCAGATAATTTGGATGGACTCCGAAAGATTTTGCCAGATCTTTGATTACTATTTTTTCTGAATAGTTTGTATCTAAATAAAATTTCACCTCATCTGCAACAGATACTTTTCCCCAACTCCGTTCATTAAAGGAAACATCCTCAAACAGCATACCAATAATATTAAGAAGCAGACTGTTTGCCTTAAAATATTGGCTTGTCGTGTTTCCCTGTAGAGCGAGGATCTGGAAAATGACTTCTTTGTATTTTTCCGTATCAAGTTGATGAATGATATAGATATCTTCGGAGGAAGTCATAAGTTGGTATGTGTAAGTCTGTGAGCTGATTCCAAGATAGCTGATCCATGCATAGCTCCAGGGATCGTCAGTTGAAGCCTCATAGTAAGAAACTTTACCTGCAGGAATGATAAAAGCATCCCCAGTAGTAAGCTCAAATATGTGTTCATTGATATGAAGTTTTCCCTTACCTTTTAACACGAAATGAATTAAATCGTAGGAACGGTATTTCGGTCCATAATGGTATCCTGGCAAACAGTCTTCGTAACCAGCACTGTAAAAGGAAAGGTCGGTATTTGATTTATAGATTAGTGAATGTTGGGTTTCTTTATATTCTTTCATGATTTTATTATAAACAAAAAGGTTAGGTTTTTCCATATTTTTTTATGTAATTTCTATATGAAATAAATTATGTTTATTTTATTATGATTATAGAAAAAAGGAGAAAGGAGAGTAATAAAGCGTGGGTGGGATGAGACAAAAGTATCATCTTGAACCGGACCGGGGACTCTTGAACGATCCGAACGGATTGGCTTATTTTAAAGGAGAATACTATGTTTTCTTTCAGTGGAACCGATTCGCAAAGGATCATGGCTATAAGGAATGGGGACTTTTTAAATCATCAGATCTTTTGCACTGGAAGCTTGAAGGAAGTGCCTTGCTTCCGGATCAGACTTATGATCAGGATGGCGTCTACTCGGGAAGTGCATGTGTGATAGAAGATAAGTTATGCCTGTTCTATACCGGAAATACCAAACCGGACGGTCAGAGAAAAGTTTATCAGTGTATGGCCGTAAGTTCAGACGGAAGAAAATATCTTAAACACGGATGCGTGCTGGAGACTCCGGCAGAATATACGGAACATTTCAGAGATCCAAAAGTGTTTAAGGGAAATCACCATGACTATTTCATGGTACTCGGTGCCCAGAAGATTGATGGAAAAGGTGCTGTTGCTCTGGCAAGTTCCTGTGATGGAGTTCACTGGAGTATAAAAGGAAATCTGGCTGAAACTCAAAAGTATGAAATGGTGGAATGTCCGGATCTGTTTGAACTGGACGGTGAGTATGTGTTAATGTTCAATCCTCAGGAACGCGACAATGAAAAAGATGTGTGCGGAGTCAGTTTTTCCGCATATAAGATTACGGAGTTTGATGAGAAAATGGCAATGGTTGATGATCCTGATCTTGATCAGTACTGTCGTTTGGATCAGGGATTTGACTTCTATGCACCACAGACATTCTGCGACCATAAGGGACGAAGGATTATGTTCGGATGGATGTCGCGAATGAATGAAACACAGGAGCAAATTTTTGCGGCGGAAGAAAAAAATATTCACTGTTTGACACTTCCCAGAGTACTGCATGTGAAAAATGGCAGGTTATATCAAATGGTTCCGGAAGAATTTGAATGCCTGAAAGGAAAGGATATTCCTTTAGAGATGTCGACCGAGAAAGAGATAAGAGCGGTATTCCCGAAGAAAGGGGCATTTATTAAATTGTCAGGAACAGATCTGGAACGGGGATTATCCATTTGTTTTGCAGAAGATGGAACCAAGATTTTCTATGAAGGAAATGAAAAAAAATTTACATTTGTAAGGTATGACTGGGTAAATAAGACGGAAGAACAAAAGAGCTTTCAAATAGAAATACTTCATTCAATGGAATTATGGATAGATCAGTCCAGTATCGAGATATTCTTAAATGAAGGAGAGTATGTGTTGTCTTCTAGGATCTATTCAAAAGGAGAAGGACAAACCGTTATTTTTAAAGGATTGACAGAAAAATCAGAGATTGTGTGTAAAGAAATCAATACAGGAGGGATACATAATGAGTGACAAAGAGTTGGCAAAAAAAATTGTTGAGCTTGTTGGCGGCAAAGAAAACATAGTCTCCGTAGCACATTGTGCAACGAGGCTTAGGATCGTTGTGTCGGACAAAGAGAAGATCCATGTGAAAGAAGTAGAAGCGCTGGATAAAGTAAAGGGATCCTTTTTTAATTCCGGTCAGTATCAGATTATTCTGGGTACAGGATTAGTAAACAGAATTTATGATGAAGTCATCAAAATTACCGGAGGACCAGATGAGGGACAGGTTGAAGAAAAGAAAGAAGTAGCCTATGGGAATAAATTTCAGAGAGCCATTCGGATGTTTTCCGATGTATTTGTACCAATTATTCCGGTTCTTGTGGCCACCGGTCTTTTTATGGGTCTGAGAGGTCTCCTGACACAGGAAGCAGTGCTGAGTGTTTTCGGGATGACACCGGAAGATATTCCTTCTTCACTGCTGACATTTACACAGATCTTAACAGATACTGCTTTTTCGTTCCTGCCGGCACTTGTATGCTGGTCTACGTTCCGCAATTTCGGCGGAAGTCCGGTCATCGGAATTGTACTTGGTCTCATGCTTGTAAGCCCGAGTCTTCCAAGTTCTTATGATGTTGGATCAGGTGCTGCAGATCCGCTTGTATTTTTTGGATTTATCAAAGTGGCAGGCTATCAGGGATCTGTCCTTCCTGCGTTCGCTACAGGTATTATCACGGCAAAATTTGAAAAATGGCTCCGTAAACATGTTCCGGATGCTATTGATCTGATCGTCACACCGTTTGTTACACTTCTTGTAGGTATTGTTCTGGCATTGTTTGTCCTCGGACCGATTCTTCATTATGTTGAAAATGGTGTCCTCTTTGTAGTGGAAAATCTTCTATTCCTTCCGATGGGAATTGGTGGACTTATTTATGGCAGTTTCGGACAGCTTCTGGGAATATTTGGTATACATCATATTTTGAATTTCCTGGAAATCAGTATGCTGGCCAATGATGGATGGAATTATTTAAATCCGATCGGAACCTGTGGAAATGTAGCTCAGGCGGGCGCTGTTCTTGCGGTAGCTATTAAGGCAGTTTCCAATAAGACGAAACAGGTTGCATATCCTTCTTGCTTATCTGCTCTTCTTGGAATTACCGAACCGGCGGTTTTCGGTGTAAATCTGCGTTTTGTAAAACCGTTTATCATGTCCATGATCGGCGGAGGTGTTGGAGGATTCCTTGCTTCTCTGTTCCACTTAAAAGCAACAGGTATGTCAATTACGGGTATTCCTGGAACCCTTTTATACTTGAATGAACAGCTTCCGATCTATATTTTGGTAAATGTAGTAGCTTTTGCAGTAGCATTTATTCTTACGTGGTTATTCGGATTTAATAAAAAAATGGAGAACGCAGCATGAGCATTGTTTTAGAGGATCACATCGTACATATCAGTAACAGCAAAATCAGCTATGTGATGGAAGTTATTGACGGGAAATATCTGATACACAGGTATTTTGGGAAAACGATTCGGAAATACAGAGGGACAGGAATCCCTCTGTATTTTAAAAGAGGCTATAATACCAGTCACAGATGCAGTGTGGAGAATGTTTCTTTTGATGATTTCCCATTTGAATATCCTGTAAGAGACAGTGGTGATTATAGAATTCCGGCAATTTCTGTTGTGACAGAATCCGGAATCCGGCATGCAGATTTTCGATTCGAAGAATGGAGAGTCCTTCCGGATAAACCATCACTTCCGGGGCTTCCGTCTATTATTGCCAAAGAAGGAGGGGCTGAAACGCTGGAAGTGGTCTGCAGGGATGAGACGGCAGAATTAAAATTGTATCTTTACTATACTATTTTACCGGATATCGGTGTTCTGATGCGTCATCAAAAGCTGGAAAATACAGGTGACCGACCTATATGCATTGAGAATATTCAAAGTATGTCTCTGGAGCTTCCGGCAAAAGAATACGATTGTCTGATTCTTTATGGTACACATGCAAAAGAGGCAAATCGGGAAAGGTTTCCGCTTCATCATGGAGTACAGCGGATCGAAAGCGTTAGAGGCAGCTCCAGCCCTCAATATCAGCCGTTTGCTGCTCTGCTGGATCCCGGGACAACGGAAACTTCAGGAACAGTATATGGTTTTCAGCTTATTTACAGCGGGAATTTTCTTGCACAGATAGAAAAGGATCAATTTGGCAACATACGTGCTCAGATGGGGCTGCATCCGGATATGTTTTCCTGGGAACTGAAACCAGGAGAAAGTTTCTGTACACCGGAAGCGGTATTAAATTACAGTCACAACGGATTAAATGAAATGAGTCAGAATTTTCACCGTCTGTACAGGGAGCATCTGATTCCTGCAGAGTTTGTCGGAAAAGTACGGCCGGTACTTTTAAACTCATGGGAGGCGATGTATTACGATGTCAGTCTGGAAAAGATAAAGGAGCAGGTAATAATTGCAAAGAAACTGGGAATTGAGCTCTTTGTACTGGATGACGGATGGTTCCGCAGAGGAAACAGCAGTCATGATTCTATGGGGGACTGGATATGTAATGAGAAAAAGCTGCCCGGTGGGATTCGCAAGGCGGCAGAGCTGGTTCACAGTTATGGACTTCAGTTTGGTCTTTGGTTTGAGCCTGAAGCGGTTAGCCCAAAAAGCGATCTGTACCAACTACATCCGGATTGGGTCCTTGGAGTTCCAGGGTATCCAAATACGGAAGGCCGTCATGAGTATCTGCTGGACTTAACGAGATCAGAGGTAAGAGATTATATCAAAAATATTCTGGATTCTTATTTGCGGGAAGGATTTATTGATTATATCAAATGGGATATGAACCGGCCTCTGACAGATGTATATTCACAAGCTCACAAGGATGGGAATAGCAAGGAAACCAGCCACAGATACATCCTGGGATTATATGAGATCCTTGAGTGGCTCAAAACTTCTTATCCAAAGGTTTTGGTAGAAGGATGCTCCAGCGGAGGAGCGAGATTTGACCCGGGGATGCTGTATTATGTGCCTCAAAATTGGGTCAGTGACAACACTGATGGCTATGATAGAGCAGTAATCCAGAGTGGGTTCAATCTTCTGTATCCACAAGAAGTAATGGGAGCGCATGTAAGCATTACACCGAACCATCAGACGGGAAGAACAACATCGTTGCGTACAAGATTTCAGACAGCAAGATTCTTCAACCTTGGATATGAATTGGATGTAACAAAGTGCACTGAGGAAGAATTGAAGATTATTTCTGAGCAGATTTCACAATATAAGACAGAACGGGAATTTTTTAGTAACGGAATTCTCTACCGCCATGAGGTTCCTGACCAGAATTATCTTATGTGGTCGTGTGTAGGAGAAACAGAGTGTAAAGCAATTATCTATCAAAAATTTTTTAATCCTCTGTGTTCTCATGGGCGTTTCAGGTTGCTTGGCTTGGATCCTGATGCAGATTATTACGAGACAACAACAGACCGGGTATATGGCGGAGATGAACTGATGGAAATCGGTATTACGGTTCCTCTTGTAAAAGAAGATTTTTACGTATTTGACATTCATTTGATTAAAATTGAGGAGAAATAATATAGTATGAAAATGAAACTGTTTGCCAGTGATCTGGATGGGACATTACTTAACGAAAAACATATAATATCACAGCAAAGCGCTGATGTGATCCGAACTGCACAGCAAACAGGGAAAGTATTTCTCGCAGTCACAGGTAGAGCGTGGGGCACTGTGTATCCCTTATTGAAGGAAGCAGGGGTGTCTTGTGGTGCTGTATTACTAAATGGAGCGGAATACCGAACGGAAGATGGAAAGATCGTATTTCAAGAACATATAAAGGAATCTGCAGTCAGCAGAATTCTGCGCATACTTTTGGAGTACGGAATTGATTTTGAAATCAATACAAGCTGCGGTGATTTTTCTACAAATACAGGTGTTTGTCAAACTGCACGGGTTTTCTCAAAAGAAAAAGTTTTTGGGGAAAAAGGAGCAGAAGTCCAAAAGTTCTTTATTTTTTCTAGTGAAATGCCAATGCTAATAAGAGTAAAAGAAAGTTTAGAACATATAAAGGAAATAAACATTACCTCATCAGATCCGCACAATATAGAAATAACTGCAAATAATGCTACGAAAGATAAAATGTTAGCAAAGGTGGCGAAATCATTAGGAATACAGGAAAACGAAATAGCTGTATTTGGAGATGGAGAAAATGATAAGACAATGCTGAAACGTTTTTACCATTCTCATGCAATGGAGAATTCTCATGACAGTGTAAAACATTGTGCGAGATATATTATAGGAACAAATAAAGAAAACAGTGTTGCTAAGCAGATTGAAAAAATAATGGAGGAAGAAAAGAATGTTATTTTTTAAGAATAAAAATAAAAAGACAGCGGAAACGGTGCATGATTTAAAGGCATTTGCTAATGGAAAGATTATTCCTATTACAGATGTAAAAGATGAAGTGTTTTCTTCTAAAATGATGGGAGATGGGATTGCAATCCAACCATCAGAGGATTTGATTATATCACCATGTAGTGGTACTGTATCTATGGTAATGGCTGATTCAAAGCATGCCGTGGGAATTACACTGACCGATGGAAAAGAGATACTAATCCATGCAGGACTTGATACTGTAAAACTTAATGGGGAGGGATTTGAACTTTTCGTTAAGGAAGGAGATGTTGTTTCAATGGGAGATCCTCTTCTTTCATTTGATAGAAAAAATGTTGAGAAAAACGGTCTGGATACTACATGTGTACTTGTTATTACTAATTCAGATGATTTTCCTAAAATTGTTTGGAAAACAGGTGTACAGGCAGTGTCAAAGGAAACGGTACTCTGTGAATTTTAGTTAATATAAGATTCATAATCGGATAATCCAAAACTATTTTTATTTTATATAGTTCTTTTCATAAATAACATATTATAAAATAAAAGTAGCCCATTGAATGGGCTATTTTTATTTTGCCAGAAAATTACTGTTGATATCCAGTGGCATATTATATTTCTGTCCCCTCTTCATCAGACTGTAAAGTTTAAAACTCATCAATTCTGGAGTCGCGTAAAGAGAACTGCAGAAACTAAAGTAGTCCAGATCCTCCTGTTTTGATAAAGCAGCGACGTCTTCATCCTGGATTAAAAGATCGGCAGCAAACAGATTTGCCTGATACTCCGTCTCGTTGATCATATTATAGAGCCGATTATCAGACATTGGAGCCATTTTGAGTTGTGAGCGATGAAGTGTGATATGCCCCAGCTCATGAGCGGCAACGATCCGTTTCTCTTCTTCAGAAAGAAAACTGTTAAGCATGACATAGATGGTCTGGCAGCTCATAAAACAATAGCCTTTTAATCGATTGTAACGAGAAGTCTCTCCCACGATCACGTGTAGATTTTTTAATATTTCTATCGGATCCCTGGTCTGAAATTTTTTTACCAGGGATTCTGTCTTTTTGTATATATAATCATTTCCCAAATAAATCACCCCGCATATGTAATGAACCCCTGAAGCTAAGAATACTGTTTAGATTACCAGTATCACTATATCAGATAGCATGTCCTATAAAATGTACACATTATTCCTGCGGGGTATCCTTCAAATATTTCTTTGGTGTAAATTTTCTTGCGCGTTTTTTGGAATCCAGGTAAAGCATCTGGATTTCATCCATAAAAGCTGTCTTGTCATCGTCTGACAGCTCTCCGCCAGCAAACATAGCGGCAGCCTGTTCCAATATCCGTTGTGCCTGTTTTGCGCCTCTGGATCCGTACTGTTCCGTAGCCTCTGTCACAAAAGACACGTCTTCCGTCATCAAATAAGAAACATCACATCCCAGAATATCCGCAAGCTTTTGATAAAGTTCATGCTGTTTTGGATAACGGCCTTCTATCTCCCACCCCCGAATGGTACGAAGAGAAACACCAATGGCATTGGCAAGCTGAGTCTGGTTCAGGTTTTTTGCTTTTCTTAAATTTTTTATTTTCTCACCGAAAGTCATAACAATACCTCATTTCTAAGCGGTCTATCTAGGACAAAAGTGTGTATCCTGATTAAAAAAGGAAATCACTTGCCTATTCTTTCATGTTGCCTCTTGACAACAGGCAAATATTTGCCTATAATTTGAATCACAAGAAAGGGGCAACTACTTGCCTATAATATAATTGATATTTCCTTTTTTGTCAATAAAAATCCAACGGAATTGCCTGTTTAGGAGAATTCTATTTTGGAATAATGGCAAAATCTCATAGGAAATATAAAAATAGGCAATATCGGGTAGAAAGGTAAATGGTTATGGGACGTCAGAACTATTATATATGCATTGATCTGAAATCTTTTTATGCATCTGTGGAATGTGTGGAAAGAGGGCTTGATCCATTTCAGTCCAATCTTGTTGTGGCAGATCCTGAACGGTCCAAATCTACGATCTGTCTTGCTATTACTCCGGCAATGAAGCGCCTGGGAGTAAAAAACCGATGCCGGATCCATGAAATACCGGATCACATCAAATACATAACTGCTATGCCAAGGATGCAGCTTTATCTGGATTACTCGGCTCGGATATACAGTATTTATCTCAAGTATGTCTCAAAGGAAGATATCCATGTTTACAGCGTGGATGAGTGTTTTATAGATGTCACGGAGTATTTACAATTTCATCATATGACACCGAAAGAACTGGCCTTTGAAATGATGAGAGCTGTAAAAGAAGAAACAGGGATCACTGCAACAGCAGGCGTGGGAACGAATCTTTATCTTGCTAAGATTGCAATGGATATCCTGGCAAAACATGCAGATGATCATATTGGAGTACTGGATGAAATTTCATATCGGGAACAACTCTGGGATCATCAGCCTCTCCGGGATTTCTGGCGGATCGGATCACGGACAGAAAAAAAACTTGCCGGTTATGGCATCCATACGATGGGAGACATTGCACTGGCATCCATATCATCAGAGGATCTTTTATATAAGATTTTTGGAATAGATGCAGAGCTTCTAATCGATCATGCCTGGGGATATGAATTTTGCAGGATGTGCGACATTAAAAATTACCATACGGAAGAACACAGTCTTTCCAATGGTCAGGTATTGATGCGAAATTATAAGTATGAGGAGGCTGTTGTTATTGCCAAGGAGATGGCAGATGTGCTTGCCCTGGATCTGTTGGAGAAAGGATTGGTTGCAAGTTCTATCACACTATGGATTGCTTATGATCACCGATATGGTCAGGAGCCCTCTAAGGCAACAGAAAGATTTTTGGATCCTACAAACAGCTCCAAATCTATCATAGGTGCAGTAGAAAAAATGTATCGGAAGATCACAGATCCTCATACGGGAATCCGGCGTGTGGAAATTTCTGCAAATAAGGTTCTTCCGGAAAGCTATATGCAGTATGATCTGTTTTCCTCTTCCTTTTCCCAGGAAAAAGAAAAAAGTTTGCAGAAAGCAGTATTGGAAGTAAAGAAGCGGTACGGAAAGAATGCAATCATGCGAGGCGTAAACTTACTGGACTGTTCAACCTATCGGGAAAGGAACAATCAAATTGGAGGACATAAAGCGTAAAGGAGATGATGCGATATGATGGCACAATATCAGCGGATCATGTATTTACAAAGACCTGTTTCAAAGCGGTATCCTATGGCGGTGGAACGAAGGGCAAAACAATTTGCTCCATTTGCTGCATTAAAAGGATTTGAAGAAACCATAAGAGAAAAAGAATTTATTTATGAAATGAAAAGAGTTTTACCGGAGGAAAAGAAAAATGACCTGGATATGAAATTGAAAATTTTGAAACCTGGTATGGAGATCCAGGCAGAATACTTTGAAGAGAATGTAAAAAGACCGGGATATGGGCAGTATCATACAGTCAAAGGCAAAGTAGATTTTTATGATCCTTCGGTCTATCTCCGCATAGGAAATGTGGAAATCAATATCCACAGTCTCTTTGATCTGTCTGGGGATAACTTTGAAATATTGGAATTACCTTGTTGAAAAATGATCCGCAAAGATCAGAGAGTAATTTTTCTGGGAGTGGGACCAGAAAGATATCCTGAAAAATGCGGCGGATCTACAAAGCAGATCTGTAATTGTGATATCATGTCTGCCCGCGCAGCTTTGGCGCTATTCGGAATGGGCAGCATGGAAAGCTCTGGCGGATTTGATTTCCCTTTGATCCGTTGAGTAATAAAAGGAAGTATGGATTATTGCTTAAAGGAGGGCTTGGGCCTATGGGAACTGATTTTTATAAGTGGCACGTTCACTGCCCTGTTTGCGGAGCTTTTCTGGAGAAGAGTTCACAGAGCGATTCGGAGGTGGATTGTAAAAAATGTAAGAGTACAGTAGAAGTTTTGGTAAAAGAGGATATCGTATCTGTTCGTCCTATGATTATCAGGGATGATAAATTAAAAGAAAGAATCAGAGTTTATTCTCAAAAGATTATGAATCCGTAAGAACTGAATAAGTTGAGCTGCCAGGAAGAGTGGTGAATTTGGCTGGAACCATCAAGACCGCACCAGACAGCAAGAGTTTGTCAAGGAGCTGAACCTGACTGGAATCACTAAGAGCCCGGCAAAACATTTACGTGTAGCACACAGTTTATGAATGTAATCGTATGTGCTGAAGAATGCGTATTTGTTTTGCCGGGTTATTTTATTTCCAATTTCAGCTTTTTTCTCACTATTACTTAAGTAAGGAGGGATGTTTAAGAGCTTCGGGCTTCCGTTTAAAAAAAACGGGTGAGTCCGAGGCTTATTGTAGTGCCTGAATATCAGGATATCTCAAATCGTGCATTTGGACTGCCCGTAGCCGTAAGGCAGAAAGGTGGTCCATATGTTGACATTAAGAGAATTAAGAAACCTGATAACTATCGCGGAGTGTCCGAAACGAGTTCCCACCCCAAAACAACTGAAGGAGTCTGGTATAGAAGTTATTGCAAAAGAAATGATTGATAAGGAGACCTGGATTTGTGTATATGCCAATGGTCTTGTTCAGTACAGGGTTGGAAAGCGCTATACGGTCTTCTCAATAATAGCTTGTGGTGCTTATGAATATGAGAGTGTAAATAATGAATCAAAGGTATACAGAGCTTCCTTCTTTGAGGATGAAAGATGGTATATCCGGCTGATCATGGAAGGTGAAGACCGGATGGCAGAAACGCAGGAAAAAAGAAAATTAAGAAATAAAGTATTTTCCTATGAGCAGATCATAAATGACTTTGGAGACATAGCAGATCCCAGTGAAGATATATTGGAGGTCCTGATTAAAAAAGATTTGGCAATGGAATTATTGGAACAGCTGACGGAACGACAGAGAACGGTGGTTTACCTTAGGTATTTCTATCAGTTGAACCAGAAAGAAATAGCTGATTATCTTGGAATCTCTCAACAGAGAGTATCCGAAATTTTATCGAGAGCTAAAGCTGTTTTGACAGCATATACAAAAAAATATGAAAAATTTTTTGTTTAAGTCCTGTATATAGAGGCCGGCCAGTTGGGTTAAGTGAGGGGGAAAAAAATAATCCTTCTCGCGAACCTTGAAAACTGAATAGCCTGCCCAGAGTGATATCTGATCTGAATGTGCATTTTAGCGTATCTCTTCAGAGAAAACGTTCCGGAAGAATTGGAAACCGGGACAGGAACGGATCTGGGAAAGAAAACAGGAAAGCTCAAACTTAAATCTAAAATCAAATGTCTGATTCATAAAGATGATGACAGTAGAAACAGTGTGGCGGTATTCGTTTTCCAAAATGGGTACCGCCATATTTTTGTGCTGTTATCCCGGCGTTACTCTTGAGAGCCGATTGTCCCAGGCAGTGCAAATAAATGGAAAGGAGGAAAATGCAAAAAGATAATATTGTGAAAAGAAAAAAGAAACTTGAAAACCGATGATTCAGAAAGGATTTAAGAAAATGAGAAAGAAAGGAAAAGCAAGAAAATTGGTATCTGGCTGTCTGGCATTGGTATCCTTATTGTCTACTACCCTCTCTCCTGTCATGACATATGCAGCTGATCCTGCAGAAGAGAGGATTCCCTATTATGAAGAGGTCAAAGAACAGCTGGATGCAGATGAAGTTGTAACAGCACAGGATTATGAGGTTGAGGTAGGTTCATCCTTTGACATTGCTTCTGATTTTTCCGGGATTGAGATTCCGGATGAGAAAAAAGTAAAAGTGAGTTTCCATGAAGCACAGAATGAATCTGGAGATGCTTTTCAGACCGACCACGAAGATACGTATCAGGCGGTATATTATGTAGAACCCCAGACAACCAATCATCCAAAGTATCAGATCAGTAGAAATATCACTGTAAAAGAAAAGCAGACAGACGAAAAAAACCGGGCAGATGAAGTCCATTCTTCCGAGGACGATTCCGGTGATGAGGAAGATGCATCTTTGGATGAGGAGGCATCCATAACTGAATCAGAAGATGCCATTTCTTCAAAAGAAAAACAGGTGACGGAGCAGATGGACGTCCTGTCTGAAAAGGAACTGGATGCAGCAATCGAAGAAACAGAAAACCAGAAAACTGTGGATGAGGAAAGCGGACTGTCTCTTGGAGAAGTCCTTCTGCAGGCGGAAAGCCAGGGCGTGGACATTCAAGGTCTGAATAGTGGAGAAAGCGTAAGCTTTACTGCACAAGCTCCTATGGCACGATCTGCAAGAGCAGCATCCCAGACAGTAACAATTACGCAGGGCTCTTGGTATTATTATGCTGATTACGGTCTTGGATCTTATTTGACCGCACCGTTTACCGTGTCATTTGGTAATGTAAAAGCCACGGCATACTGTATTCAGCCGTCTAAACCGGGCCCAGGAAGCGGAACCTATCAGATTACAAAGCTGGAAGGAAATAAAGAACTGGCCAAGGTATGTTATTACGGAACAGAAGCTTCCGGATCGGCATACTTTTTTAACAACCACCATACGGACTTTTCAGCAGGAAAACGATTTATCATCACACATCTGGCTGCCTCTTATGCGAATGGAAGCAGTGATGCATTTTACGGAACAAACAGTACCGGTGAAGCATTGGCTATGGAACTCTATCATTATGCAGTGAGCCAGCCGGAAATTCCGGATGTGGAAATGTCATTCTCCAATGCGAATGTAACCGCCTATGTGGACGGCGGTCAGCAGCGGACTGAAAATATTACTTTTCATGCATCCGGTCAGCAGACGATCACAATGGATCTTCCGGATGGAGTAAAGCTCCATAACATCAGTACAGGAAAGACAAGCTCTGCAGGAGCAAAGGTTACGATTTCGGGAGGTACAAAATTTTACCTGACTGCCCCGCTTACCCAGACAAAGGATGTATCCGGAACCTGGTCTGCTAAGATGCAGGGAAGCATTACCAAAGACTATTCTGCTTATAAGATTACGACAGATGGTGATACCCAGGATCTGGCACTGGTATTCGGAGAAGGTGTGGAAGACAAAAAGTATGTCAGTCTTTCTGTAAAATGGTTGGAACTTGCAAAAGTAGAAATTATCAAAGTAGATTCCCGTCATGAAAATGCAAGGCTTTCAGGTGCGGTATTTGGAATCTACAGTGATCCAGAATGTACCAAACTGATCACAGAAATGCCATCAACGGATCAAAATGGATCTTCTGTTGCGGAGATCGTGAAAACACAGGATACCGTGTATGTAAAAGAGATCAAAGCTCCGACAGGATATCGATTGAACACTTCTTCTTACAACGTGAAACTGGTGGCAAATCAGACAACATCCGTAACCATTCCCGATGAGGAGCAGCTTGGTCAACTGACAGTTTATAAAGAAGGACAGGTACTGACCGATGCAGTTGTGACAGAGGAAGGAGTTACCTTCCAGTATGAAAACCGGCGCCAGGAAGGAGCGGTATATAATGTTTATGCCGGTGCAGATATCAAGACTGCATATGGAGCAAAAGTATACAGTAAAGGGGATCTGGTAAAAGAAAACCTGAAGACAGATTCCAATGGTGCGGTAGTATTAAAGAACCTTCATTTGGGGACCTACGAGATCCGTGAGGTTCAGGCTCCGGAAAATTATTATAATGCCGGGGAGAAGAAAACGGTCACTCTCTCCTATGCCGGGCAGAATGTAGAAGTTGTTTTTTCAGAAACGACTTTTATCAATGAACGCCAGAAAGCGGAAGTGTCGGTGGTGAAAAAGGACAAAGATACTTTGAATCCTCTGGACGGAGGGATTTTCGGACTATATGCCGGCAGCGATATCAAGAATGATGATGGGGCTGTGGTGGTACCGAAAGGAACATTGATTGAAAAAGTAACTACGGATGAAAAGGGAACTGCAGTATTTACAGCAGATCTTCCAATCGGATTTTCTTATGACGTGAAGGAAATCCAGGCTCCGGAAGGTTATTTAAGAAATCTTCAGGATGTGTATTCCTTTACTTTTTCGTATACCAATGACAGTGAACCGAAAGTAGTATTTTCCCATACGTTCGTGAATGATCGTGTCAATGCAAAGATTTCCCTTCAGAAAAGGGATGCCGAAACAAATCAGACAGTTGCACAGGGAGATGCATCTCTGGAAAAAGCGGTGTATGGGCTGTATGCCAGAGAGGATATTGTGCATCCGGATGGAGCAACCGGCGTGATCTATAAAGCCGGAGACCAGGTAACAACCCTCACAACGGATGAAAAAGGGAAAGCTTCTGTAGAAAACCTGTATCTGGGAAGTTATTTTATTAAAGAAATCACACCGCCTGTCGGATATCTGGCAGACGAAAATGAGTATGATCTGGTGTGCGGCTACGAAGGAGACTTGACGGCTACTGTAAAACGCGAATGTGTTTCTTTGGAACAGGTGAAAAAGCAGCCGTTTGCGATCATTAAGGCAGCTGATAATGGGGAAACAGATGCCGATCTTCTTGCTGGTGCAGGATTTACGGCCTATCTGGTTTCGGATCTGGAAGTAAAAGAAGATGGAAGCTATGATCTGGAATCAGCAAAACCTGTCGTACTCGGAGAAAATGGAGCGACAGAGATCTTTACGGATGAAAAGGGATATGCCTGCAGTATCGCATTGCCTTATGGTACCTATCTTGTCCGCGAAACCACTACTCCGCACAATTATAAGCCGGTGGATGATTTTATCGTGCGGATCACAGAACATGATCCAAATACTCCGCAAGTCTGGAGAGTGCTTCTGGATGAGGAATTTGAGGCAAAGCTAAAGATCATCAAACAGGATGATGAGACGAAAAAGGCAGTCTTTTCGAAAAGCATGGAGTTTTCGGATGAACTCAATTTCCATTCCATTTTCGTGAGCAATCTTTTCCGCATTCTGATAGACCTGTTCCGTAAGGGGCTGGGAGAAACTGGTGGGATAATCAAAAATACGGATACCGTTGAGTTTCATATAGGCAGTCATTGCTTCCGCATGGCTCCAGTTTGGGATATATCCCTGAATGATCATGCGGTCATGACAGGTAATGATGCCATGAATTTTATCAGCGTATTTATCAGTGAGTAACATATAAAAATCCCCTTTTTCTTTAGAATAACACAAGGGATAGAAAATAAAAATAACTTTTCCGGTTTATCCGGGTTAGGGACTGTAAAATGTAACCTATTATCTTGCAGAATTGATACAGATGTGCTATATTAAAGATATAAAAAGGGAAACCGCAAGCGGCTTACCCCGAAAATTTAGAAACTGTTTTTACAAACAGCCGTCATTATTCGCAGTAATGGCGGCTATTTTCGTTTATCCTTGAAAATCTCATAACAAAGACTAACAAGGGCAACAATGAATATTAACAACTGAATCAGATCAGTATATGTAACACACATTGGCATCGCCCTCCTTTCTTTCGTCTGGAGGGTTGCCCCTCCGTAAAAGAGGGTAAGCCGCCCGGCTTTGGTTTCCCATGCCGAGATTATAGCATATTCTCAACTTGCTTTCAATTCCTCTGCTGCCAATGCATCCCATTTTCTAACGGTCTGTATTTACTGTAGTATTTCAATGAAAAATCAATTTTACCCCTTTACCCTAACATTTTCCTCACTGAATAGATTTAAACTATAATTTCCTCTATCCTGTATGGAGTTTTAAAGCGCAGAATTGATTTTATGATAACTTCTTGAGCCGTTCTGCAATTTCTTTCCGCTGTTCTTCTGTTAATTCTCGCTTAATATCTCTTGACCGAATTGTAACGAATCTTTTTGGAAAGAAATATTCTTTAGACACAATAGTACCCTTCACCCGTTCCACTCTTTCTAATCTGAATTGCTCTGGATTCTGTTGCAATAGCTGAATCAGACGGACGTGCAGGGCCAGGGGGATCTGGGAATACGGGACCATGGATGAAAGCAGTAATGCATGGGTATGTCCGCAGATTTTGCAGTACACACGAACAACGGAAAGGGAGAGGATCCTGTCAGCAAGCTGGATGCTACGTTTATAAGAGCCATGACGGATGAGACAGCCGGAGTGACCGCAGACACATGAAATAAGGTTCAGATCAAGGGAATCTATTGTTTTATTGTAAAAATCCTGAGAAATACGGTTGTAGTTTTCTGTTTTAACTGTTATCATAGGTATGTATGAATGTAGCGAGAGCTATGTTTAGGTGAAGGCAGAAACTAAACTTTGGTAGGGGAGGTTTCTGCTTTCTTAATTTCATGGTTACAAAACCATATGATAACACAAGAGGTCTCAGGATAAAACAATTTGATGGAAAATACGTCAGATTCCTTTATTCCAAGACCTCTTTTATTACGCCTTAAAGATGAAAAATAAGTTTGTTATAGTGTGCTTGATAATAATATACTTCCCTTCTTCGTTCTGGAACGTCATGCAAAGAGCTTCTCCCTTTTCTCCGGTCTCCCGGTCTTTTGTCATGCAATCTTCCAGATCGATCAAAACGCACTGTCTCAACTCTTCCATGTCCTCTGATCCATATACCGGATGTTCTACAACATTCTCTGACTTCGCTTTCTCCATTCCAAGCCGGAAGGCTTTCTGGATTGCTTCGTACTGATCCACGCTTTCTGCATTGATCTGCATGATTTCTTCCGCTGCCATTTCTGGCAACAGTCCATCTTCCTCCAGTGATGCATACTCTCCGATCAGCTTCTGTATACCGCTCATAGCTACCACTAACGAACTCAGCACGCTCCGCTCTGTTTCTTGATGCTCTTCTCTTGTCATAGTGCCGTTGCCGTATCCGTTGATCCCGGTTGACATCTGGTACTGCGCATATTCCAGACTGTTTAAAATATTCTGTAACTGTGCTTCTGTTTCTGTCATTTCAAAAAATAATTTGCTCATACTTTGTTTTCCTCCTACGCTTCTAACATTTGAATTCGATACATTGGAACTGACGCAAGGATGCCGCCCTTTAAAACTACAATTCCCGATGTTTCCCGAAACTCTATCAGTTCCCCTTCCACCTCATGGAATGTTTCTTCATTCTCCCCAACTCGTTCCCCTGCATCTGCCAAAATGGATACCCATTCTTTCTTGAACAGTAGTCTGCTCTGCTTTGTTTCCGGTGCTTGTGCCGGGATCATTACTCTACATCTCTGCTTCATGTTTCGCTTTCCTTTCCAATTCGTTTGCAAGTGCCAGTGCTAATTCTTTCGAGAACTTTGTCTGGTACTTCCTGTAAAATCTGTCGGTATCTTCTACTACTTTCTCCCAGTATTCCTTTGTGTTCTCTACGCTCCAGACTGATTGCATCATTTTCCAATAGTCCTGAAACATTTCAAATTCTTCACTGCCTTTTAATAATTTTACGCTGCCCATCTTTTAATCAAACGGTGTCGGTGTCCGTACCGTCTTGAATCCATCTTTGCTTTTGAGTTCCTCTTCTGTTTCCTGGAATCGCATTTCATTTCCATCAAAGCGGTATACAATCTTCCCTAGTTCTCCCTGCCGGTTCTTATCCACTTTCAGACCTTTCCTGGTCTTATCCTCATTGTCCAGATTCCACAACAAAATGATAATGCTTGCATCCTGTTCAATGTCTCCGGCTTCTGATACTTGCAATGACCGCATGGCGCAAAGAAGACGCCGAGCTAAAGCTAAACAAAATAAATGAAAACACTCCCCGGATCGAGTGCTTTCATTCTCATTGTGGGTAAATTGTGGGTACAGCTTGATTTTTACGCTTGTCTGTGCTACAATTCCACCTGCTGAAAGTGGCGTATTTAAGCCATTTCCAGCAATCAAATATCGTGTGTTCGAGACCTTCCACACGTAAAATAAAACTAAAGGAGATTTTGATCTATGAAAAAAGAAAAAACAATCAGTGTACTGTTTCTGGTACAGTCAGCAATGATCGCTGCAATTTATGTGGTCCTGACCATCGTATTTGCCCCGATCAGTTTCGGACAGATTCAGTTTCGTATCGCAGAAGCACTGACCATCCTGCCCGCCTTCACTCCGGCTGCAATTCCCGGACTCTTTGTGGGATGTCTGATCGGAAATATTTTAGGAGGCGCAATTCTTCCTGACATTATTGTCGGAAGCATGGCAACTCTGCTCGGTGCTATTTTCACCTATCTTCTGAGAAACCGCAGCAAATGGCTCGCACCACTGCCGCCGATTATTGCAAATACAGTTCTGATTCCATTTGTTCTTTATTATGGATATCAGATTCTGCTTCCAATTCCATTCCAGATGCTTACCGTGGGAATTGGTGAAGTTCTCTCATGTGGAATATTGGGTATGATTGTCTACACCGCTCTGAATAAATATAAGACAGTTATTTTCCGTCAGTAACAAAAAGGAAGAAGTTCTTTCACAGAGAATAAATTCTCTCAAAGACTTCTTCCTTTTTCTGTTATTTCATATAACCGATAAACGTGTTTCCACTTCCTGCTATCATAGCGCTCATCTGTTCAATCGAAACTGTATTTTGGGATGCTGTATTTGGATCGATGTAAGTGATATCCGTCATACTATATCCTGTCAGCAGGATCGCATGATTGGCATCTGTCATCGCAATGACCGGAAGGCCCTTGTTGATAATATACAGAACCTGTTCCAGACTACATCCGGTCAGGTCTACTTTTTTGGCATTATACGCTGCCATCACCTCTTCACAGGTCTGAAGAGAGGTCTTTCCTTCTCCATTTCCAAACGGTGCTGTCTCTGTATCATAAACCAGATCTCTGTTGCCTTTTTCCCATACATATGCCTGTTCTGATGAGATTACTACTCCCGAAATCTGCTCTGCTCTCTGAATTGCATAAGCCGCCTTATCGTAAATCGCAACCAGTTCTCCCATTCCATATACATAGTACTTTTCAGACTTCGACTTGTCATTCAGCGTGATCGTGATCGGCTTTTTCCCCACCACCTGCTTCGGACGCAGGATTTTAGGAACAGTATCGGAAATTCCTTTTTCATAAGTCAGCCGCATCTGCTTTTCTTTTAAATCTGTACTGAAAGCTTCCAGAGTTATACTTTTTGTCTTCTTTTCTTCGTTACTGCTGATATAATCCTGACTGGTAACTGTATAAGTCTCTCCTGATTTTACAACCCTGTTCAGAGTCATCATATTTTCTTCAATAAATACATCGGATATATAAATCTGATCTGCTGAGTATGTCTTCATCACTTCATTTTCTGAATTTCTGATCTCCAGCTCATACATCGGGAACAGTTCCCCTCCCGCTGCCGTATGACCGACATCTTCCTGCCGCAGATATCCATACACAAAATCTGATCCGATAAATCCAAGCGGTCTGATTGCTTCCCCTGATTTTGCGGCTACAGCATTTTCTTCATCTGTTTTCAGATTCAATACCTTGATTTCCTGTGCGGTATTGATCGTTCCTGACGTCTGGTATGCGATCAAATGCCCGTCTGCAGACACCGTATACTGCCCTTCTTCCAGATTTTTTGCCAACACTGTCTGCTCATCCTTTGTCAGATCTATCTTGTAAAACTTTCCGCCTGCCAGAATATACGAAAGATTCTGATCCTGATTGTAATACACCATTTTTCCAAGCTCTTCCTCTGCGATTGCAAATGATTTTGTACTTGGAATAAACGCTTTTTCCTGTACTACATTTTTTTCAATATCATAATAGTAAATATCAACTCCGACTTCTCCCTCATGTGCTCCGCGATTCATATACCCATAAACTGCAAACGCAGTACTTCCATTCTTTTCCACACTGATGATCCGGATATTATGCTGGTCACACCTGCTCCGAGCATCATTTCCTTCGATATTGCTAAAACTGAATACCTGTGCAAGCTCATTCTGCTTTACATTGTATGTCCATAAATTTCCATTTCTCACGAAAGAAACAATATTTCCTGACGAATTTGTTTCATACAATATATCGGACGATGCTATACCCAGAAGAATCCCGTTCTGATCCAGCACTTTCTGATTTGCATCAAAAATCTGTTCCATCTTCCGATTATAATCCAAAAGGTAGATTTCCCCCTGCACGTAGCGAATCCTGAAAAACTCGCGGACATCATACGTCTCGATCTCTCCCGTATCTCCGGCACATGTCACCTGATACTGTGCAAGCAGCGACGTATAGACGGAATTGCTCTCTTTAATGCTCCACTCCGGTTCCTCAACCACCTGCGGACTCAGATTTCCCCATGTCACATGATCTGCATCAGAATGGATGGTAACAGTCTGGTAAGTTGTATTGTCCCCTTCTGCACTCGTTTCAAGATAGTTTTTCAATTCCTCCTGACTGTTTTTTTCCAGCGTCTTTGCATGAAAATCCTGGGCAAAATCCAGACATTCTTTTAAAGAAAGTTCATCCGGTCTTGTAATTCTGGTATAAAAGTGAGCCTGTTCCTCCTCCATGGAAAGAATCACTTCCAGAACAGCTTCTGAAACTTCATCCGGAAGACCTTTTTTCAGATCCAGCAAAATCGTCTCATCAGAAATATCCTTCTGTTTGCCTTCCAGATAGGTTTCCTCTCCATTCAGCGAATACACTTTATATTCAACGCCTGTGATTTTATTTCCAAACTCTTCAATCTGTATCTGAAGTGTTCCGTTTGCCTCCAGGGGTGTAATGGTGTCCCGCATTGCCGTAACATCCATCTCATTTACATAGCCGGCCAGAGCATTCACAGTCCTGCCTTCCTTTTGAAATGAGATTCTCGGAAGTGTAGGATCTCCCAGATCGATGATCTGATCGTCTACACCATTGTTCATAAACAGACTGCTGACAAAAATTGCTGCCACAAATACTACAAGGAGTATTCCTGCCTTTCTCATTCTTTTTTTCATGATTCTGTCCCCTTATCTAATAACACTCCCAGCATTGGGTCAATCCCCAAAAATTTCCTGCACTCCCAAACCTGGCTTTCACTCCCCTGTTTTGCCTGATTCGTCTTTACTGCACGCAGAAGAATATTTTTCGGCGTATGTTCCATATCGATAAATTCCAGAACCTGAGTCTCATAACCAGACTGCTCCAAATATTTCGCTCGAAGTCCGTCTGTCAGAAGCGCCGCAAACCGCTCTTTTAAAAGACCATAATCCAGAATCGGCGCCAGCTTATCATATCCGGCTCCTTCCCGTTGCATCTGCCCATTCAATTCATGCTGACAGCATGGAACCGGAATTCCTTCCTCTAAAATATATTTCTTACTTCTATTATGTGACAATTCTACCGGTCTTACACTGCCTTTTGACGCTTTTTTCTGAATGGTTACCTTGCCTTTTTTGCTCACTAAAACAGTGTAATTCATATGCACTGTAGATGCCTGCATCTGCCGGAATTCTTCCATATATTCCAGCAATCGGTCTCGTGCCGAAATCGGGTCCAGATTCTCATGAAAGGCCTGTGTTTTTGTAAAAGACTCCAGTTGAAAAAATAAATTGCCTTTTTTCTCGATCGGCCGAACCTTTACCTTTAAAATTCCCTCTTTTTTCCTCGGATTGCTCAAAACTGCCTGAACAAATTCTATATTTAAAATATCTGATAATAATTTTTTGATCGTTTCCATGCGATTCCCCTTGTCATTTGTTTTCTATATAAGCTATGTGTGAACAGTAACTATTGTAAAACAAAATAAAGTCTCGTGCAATAAAACAAGTCTTAAATTAAAAGAAGACGGGAAAAATTCCCGCCTCTCCTACTCTTCTTCAGAATTCTCTCTGAAAAAACATGAATCTTGTTCTTTTTTATCTGCTTTTCTAAAACGAACTGTCGCCTTAAAAAGATCTCCGTCCAGATATAATTCCAGTTTTCCGCCCTGCATCTGTACCAGACTTTTCGCAATCGATAATCCCAGTCCGCTTCCTTCGGTACTCCTTGAAATATCACCGCGAATAAAACGTTCTGTCAGTTCATCTGCTGAGAAATTGAGCGGATACTCCGAAACATTTTTCAAAGAAAATATCACTTCATCCTTATCAGTGCGCAGATCTGCATAAATTCTCGTCCCCGGCATTGCATACTTCGCCGCATTATTATAAAGATTTTCCAATACTCTCCACATTCTTCTTCCATCTACATGAATAATCGCCGGCTCATTTGGAAGTGTCTGAATCAGCTCCAGATTCTTATGTTCAAATTTTTCTGCAAACTCTCCCGTCGTCTGATTCATCATCTCTACCAGATTGACGTCCATCAACTGCAGATTGATATTCCCGCTGCTCACCTTGGATGCTTCTACAACATCCTCTGTCAATGTTTTCAGACGCTGTGCTTTTGCCTCCAAAATTTCCAGATATCCCTGTATCTTAGGATCTTCAATATTAGATCGTTTCAGGATATCCACGTAATTGATAATGGAAGTTAGCGGTGTTTTGATATCATGAGATACATTTGTGATCAGATCCGTTTTCAGACGCTCGCTTTTCACGCTTTTTTCCACAGCCTTCTGCAATCCGGTTCCGATATCATTCAGCATTTCTGCTACTTCACGCTGTTCTCCTCTGAGATGTTCCAGAGAAATCTGATATTCCAGATCTCCTCCTGCAACTGCTTTGATTCCTTTTATGATTTTATTCTTTGCAATCGCATTCAATACCAGATAATACACAATGAATGCATCTGCTGCCAGCGTGATCAACACAAATCCCGGCGTTCTGAATAATGCCAGCATCCAGTGGATTCCAATCAGTATCACCCCTGATACAACCATTCTCCACACCACATTTCTGTTTCTCCAGAATATTCTAAAGAATCTGCAAAACGCATACAATACGCTGTTCTTCCACATCGTTCCCGCTTTTATCCTGCGGACCAGGCTCAGATATCCGACCAGGAACATGATCATGGTATAAGCCGCTGTACATGCAAGTTGGATCATATCTTGCATTGTCGGAACATATCCGGATGCATATTCATAAGAATATCCGATCGTTGCAGTCATCAAATCCGTGCTTTCTGCAAAATACCCGAGGGCCATATTCCCATTATTCATCCAGAACATCATCGGAATTATCCAGATCCCAATCACAAACACTGCTGCAAGCTCCGTTTTCCATCTGTCAAATACATTCAAATGCACTCCGTCACTTCGGTTGTTTCTTCCGGCGATCACTGTCAGCCATATCAAACTCACGATTATCAGTAATACTGCCGCACCGAGCAGGATCACCGCACGATTGATATAAGGTGCATATTCATCATATAATTTCTTATCCAGATAAAAAGAATCCTGTATTGAAAACCTGGTATCTACTGCCGCTGCAAAAATAAAATCACCGTTGCTGTTTCTGCGCTGTGACTTTACAAACTCCTTCCAGTCATTTGCTGTGATATCCATATTGGTCTTAAAATCAGAAAGCTTTGGCTGAACAATCATATACTTCGCATTTTTCTGAATATCTGAGATATTTTCTTTTACACTGTTGTAATCCTGATATTCCTTGCGATTTGTATAAACTTTTTTTGTTTCTTTATCAACAAAAATATAGGCAAAGTTTGTATTTCCCTCTGTCCATTCTGCACTGTTCTGATAAGACTGGAAATCATAATAAAGATTTGACAGGATGCTGCCCAATTGTGCATACACTTCACTCAGCTTTCCATTCAGCTGCGGCGTCTGATTTACAACATCCAGAATATTATTTCCTCCATCCGGCCGCGCCTCTTCTTCAATGGCACCACTGAATCCCCAGAAATCCCGGTACACCGTCTCGCCTTTTTCATCCAGAATATCATGTCCGGCAAATTGACTGAGACTCACATTTCCAGAAGCCAGTGCATTTACAATCTCATCAGATGTATATCCATCTATATCCACTGTCAGCGTTTTCTTTTTCAGCAGACTTAAAAATTCATCCCAGTAATAGTAATGATAGGTTTTATCTGCTTTTTGACAGACAACGATGGGATTTTCCTGCGTTGCATAGTTATTTTGATACTCCTCACTCCATTTCTGAAGATCCGAGAGTTTATACCGCAGTCTTTCCGTCTCTTCATCATAGTGCCTTCCGTTATATCCATACTGCATGATATCGATCAGCTTATCCGGATTGTATTTTCCATCTGTCTCGAAAATATCTTCATAGGAAATCTGACCTAAAACATCCATCGTAGCCCGGCACATCTGATTCTCAAATTCTTTGGAATCTGTATACTCTGTCGGCTTTTTATTCCAGATTTCTTTTACACTTACAGAATATGTGGAAATAATCACCAGACTCAGCAGTGCCGTAATTGCCGAAAGAACAGAAAGAAAGATCAAAATGCCTTTTACAAGCGCACTTTTATACCATTTACTCATGAAAAACTCCCTTCTATAATTTCTCGATCTTATATCCTACTCCCCATACCACTTTCAAATATCGCGGTTCCTTTGGATTGATCTCAATCTTCTCCCGGATATGACGAATATGTACTGCTACCGTATTATCCGCTCCGATTGCATCTTCATTCCAGATGGATTCGTAAATCTGATTAATCGAAAATACTCTTCCCTGATTCTTCATCAAAAGCAATAAAATATTGTATTCAATCGGAGTAAGGCGCACCATTTCTCCGTCTACCGTTACTTCTTTCAGATCATCATTGATCCGAAGGCCGCCAACCTCATAAATCGTCTCCTGCGTACTACTCACATTCCCGCCAAGCTGTGTGTAACGACGAAGCTGAGATTTCACTCTTGCAACCAGCTCCAGTGGATTGAATGGTTTTGTCATATAATCATCCGCTCCGATATTCAACCCCAGAATCTTATCCGCATCTTCAGATTTTGCCGATAAAATGATAATTGGAATACTGTTCGTTTCACGGATCTTCAAAGTCGCCCTGATCCCGTCCAGACGCGGCATCATAACATCCAGAATCAAAAGATGCACCGTTTCCGTCTCCAGCATCTTTAATGCCTGCATCCCATCATAAGCCTTCAGAACCTGATACCCTTCCTGTGTAAGATATATTTCAATTGCTTCTACTATTTCTTTATCATCATCACAAACTAAAATACTATACATTTTCATCACCTCCTTTACAGTATACATGATATTCTCATTTTTTTAAGAGCCATTGGGGAAAATCTTAGGAAATTCTTAATTCGATTTCATTTCTGTTTGTAACAATGCCGTTATAATCCTTATGAAAAACAATCACTGCTACTCTGCACATATTCCTCATTTTTTCATATAATAAACATAAGAAACCCGTTTTTATATTTTATGAAAGGATTATATAATGCAAATAAAAGGACTGGATGTCAGCGAATTTCAAGGAAATGTAGATTGGGAAAAGGTCAAAGCCGCAGGCTATCAGTTTGCCATGCTCCGTGCCGGCTATGGTTTTAACACGATTGATCCACAATTTAAACGCAATGCCTCAGAATGTAACCGGATTGGTCTCCCGATCGGAGTCTATTGGTTCTGCTATGCCCTGACTCCGGAGATTGCACGCCAGGAAGCTGATGGCTGTCTCAAAGCAATCTCCGGTTATCGTCTCGATTATCCTGTATGCTACGATATTGAACAGGCATCTGTAAACTATGCCGCACAAAACGGAGTTGCTTTCACACCGGAAACCGTAGGGAAAATTGTGCAGAATTTTTGTGACAGAATGGAAAAAAACGGATATTTTGCAATGTATTACAGCAACCGGAATTTCCTCAAAACGTACCGTCTTCTGTCACTTTCTTCAAGATATGCACTGTGGTACGCTTTTTATAACAGCAAGCTGGATAATACAGACTGCCAGATGTGGCAATTCACAAGTCAGGGAGAGATCGCCGGAATATCCGGGGACGTTGATCTGGACTATGTTTTTGTTGATTATCCTTCTATTATAAAAAATGCAGGACTAAATCATTTGTCTCAGAAACCGAAACCACCCGCCCCGCAATATACCGCTTATGTGATACGATCCGGAGATACGCTGAGTGAAATTGCCCAGCGATTTGGAACAACTATTGCCACTTTGCAAGCATTAAACAACATTCAAAATCCAAATCTGATCTATGCCGGGAATACAATACGGATTCCAAAATCCTGACATGTTTTAAGAATTTCATAAGAATTTTTCTATTTCTTTAATAGATTCAACATACTTTGGACACATTTATTCCGTATACTAATACTCAGATAGTTGATAAACAACTATCTCCCCCCTCATAAAGTAACGGCATCTTGGGGCGACCCAAGATGTCACACTTTACTCTCATTCCTTTAGATAACTATAAAACAACGAAACCCGTTAGCCCTTGTGGTTAGCGGGTTTTCGCTGTATATAGAAACTGTTTATAACGTCCGTGGACAGTTCTTGGACAGTTTTTTCTAAAGAAATCCGCACATTTATATTTTCTTTTCACATCTTAAATAATCTCTTGATATAAATTCTGTAATTTATCCATTTCCGATTTTGCTTTATCATCTGTAACGTGTGTATACAAATCCAATGTAATTGCAATCGAATAGTGTCCCAGAAATCCTTGTACTACTTTCGCTTCAATTCCTGCTTCAAAACATCTTGTCGCAAAGGTATGTCGAAGTGCATGAGGATAAAAATGTGGTATCGGTTCAAAACTTGTCTTATTCTTCTTTGCGATACATTCACGTTCCTTATTGATTGCTTTCTCTATACCATCCAGCGTAACTTGAAATGCCCGTTCAGAAATAGGTTTTCCGTTCTTTCCTAAAAAAACAAGATGTTCAAATCCCTCTAAGTTTTTCCATTCTTCACACATTAACTGCATTTCTTTTAACTGGATTTTCTGACGTTTCAATGCTTTATACACACTTTCCTGCATTGGAATTGTCCGTATGCTGTTTTTGGTTTTCGGCGTTTGGTACTTAAACACATATTTCTTTGTTTCCATATCTTTGATATACACAAGCGTTTTATTGATAGATATTTCCCGTTTGCGAAAATCAATATCCGACCAAGTTAAGCCCCTTAACTCACCGCTGCGAAGCCCAGTTCCAAGTGCAACTTCTATCATATTACTATGTAACCGTCCTTTTGCCTGTTCTATGACTTCGCGCTGTTCTTCCACCGTCAATACACGAATATCTTTTTTCTTTGTTTTGGGAACTTCTACGCCTGCACACGGATTAAAAGATATAATACGGTTATGCACCGCATATTTGAACATTGCATTAAGAATGTTATATACGTCATGGATTGTTTTTGTACTGAAATCTTTATCCGCCATACTTTGAAGAAGTCTCTCAATCAGAATCGGCGTGAAATCTGCCACTCGATATTTTCCAATCTGTTTTTCGATATATCGGCGGTAAAAATCATCATATCTAATCTGCGTACTTTCTTTTATACTCCGCTTCTTATGTGTATTGAGCCATATATCAAACCATGCGTTTAGAGTAATATTATCTCCCTTTCCCTTTATGCCATGTTTAACCTCATACCGCAAATCTTCCATTTCCTGTATCAATTTTTTCAAATCAGTATTATCTCTTGTGTATATCTCGCCTTTATATTGAAAACGTCCTCGGTAACTCCCATTGCTTCTTTGAATAATTCCGTCCGGCAACGCTTTCCCTTTTAAGTCCTTGCCCAATCTGCACTCTCCTTTCCGTGCAAGGACTGTCTGAATAATTCTGACAGTATTATACACCTGCTAATCTATCAGTAGTCAATAGCATATAACTTTGATTACCTACATTGCTATAACATCATATTTATTTGTTATATTATGTCCCTCATTCTCCTGTAGAAAACGGTCTAAAACTTCGGAACGTATCAAAATTTTATTTCCAATTCTTATTACAGGAATTTTCTTCCATGCAATCAATTTTCTCAAACTATTCCGTCCAATCCCCGTATACTCTGACGCTTCATTTACCGTCATTGCTGTTTTCTTCTGTCTGATACTTTCTGTCAAATGCTCTCCTTTCTTCCTCCGCCAATCGAGAGGATTTTATATAATCATCATACAACTGCTTCTGTGTAATATTCATTTCTCCATTTTTTACAAGATTACCGATATAATCTCTCTGCTCTATCTTCCCAACCTCTGCAAACAGTTTCAAAGACGGTGCAACATACTTTTCTAACCATTCCCATACCTTTTGTAAACTTTTCTTCTGTGGTTGCATGGTAAGTTTCACCTTACCTATATCTCTCATCAGTTCCGCCCATGCTTGATAGGTTGGATAAAGCCTTTTTCGTGTTGTCATGCTGTCTGTCGGCTTTTCTAAAAATCGTATTTTGCTGTTCAATATTTCCATTGCCAGTCCTGCCACATCTCTATATTTCAATAATTCCTGTACTACACTTACTGCCATTTCCTGCCGAAATCTTAATTCATATCTATTCCAATTTTCGTCTAATTCTACTCCATATTTTTTATTCTGTTCATATCCCTTTTCATAAAATACCAATCTCAAATTACTGACTGAACTGCCGAGATAAAGACTTCCACCTTTACTCTGAAACACTTCCTCTTTCAGTTCTCCCGAGTCGTGAAAATCTATCTCCCGTAACTTTGAAGAAAGCAATCCCTCTTTTGTCCGTACAATCAAATCGGGAATACTCAAATACGGTTTTCTGTCGTCTATCGCCAAATCAATCCGAGGAACATTGATATGATACTGACAAACTCTGTTCAAGAAATCAAACCATGTTTCCTCATTGAGTTGCAAAAAATTTTCATAATTGCGACAGCCTTTCCCACTCATTAAAATCTGAAAGCCTTGATACTGTGCATTTCCTGTCGGCTTTAGCACCTTGATATTATCGAAGATTGCCACAACCTCATGTCCTGCAATCCCCTTTTCATAACCCGTTACGGTCATAAGTTCCAAAGGTATTCTCAGTACATCTTCTATAACCGCTTCTAACGGAACTTCCTTAACGGTTATCTGACACCAGTCTATCAAGGCACTTAATTCTTCTTTCTGTCGTATTACTCCCCTGTTAGTGTAGGGGAGTTTTGGAAGAAAACTTCCGCTTCTTTCTTCCAAATTTATCAAACCTCCTTATTCGTAATGGCGTTGCCATTTCCCTGCCCTCAACCTGCCGTTTGGTACGTCAGAACGAGGGCAGGAATTTTGACCGCCTACATATTTTTGTTTGGAACAGGGCGGATACCCTTACAGGTAATCTTCTCCACTAATACAGGAAAGTTTCCTCTCTGCACATAAGGGGCATATACGGGTTCTTCCAGTTCCACCACCGCATAAGGCTCAATCTTCGGAAGTTCCGTTGCTTCCAAGCGAATATCCACGCTGTTCCCAAGCTTCATGCTTCCAAGATGAAGTTTTAAGGCTTCCACTTCCTCTGTTTTCTTCTTACTGTCTTTATCATAGCGGTAACAGTTATCCGCACCCATAAAACGAAGTTCTCCAAATGCTTCTTTTACCTGTTCTTTTGTCAATGTAATCTGCATACACGTTCCTTTCTCCCCGTTGAACCGATAGGGCAGTTTCTCATATTTTCATTTTCCTATTACGACGTCGTTTTAGTTCAGTTATTTCTGAACTTAATTATATATTAGCACAGACATATTCGTTTTGCAATATAAAGTTTAGTTTTTTATAAACTTTTTGTTTTCTTTTTTCTGAACTTGTGGTATAGTGTCCTTAGACGATAAGATATGAAAAGTTATAACAGGATATGGAAAGAGAGGGTTTTCAGATGAATACAATCGCAGAACGGATTAAATTTGCCATGAAAGCAAAAAATAAAAAACAGGTAGATATAGTCAAAGATACTGGTATCAGCAAAGGAGCGTTCAGTTCCTATCTTTCGGGACAATACAATCCGAAAGCAGATAAACTGGAACTGATTGCTGACTCCTTAGACGTAGATTTGCGTTGGCTTTACGGGGAAAATGTGCCTATGGAACATACAAGCCAAAATAACAACGCTCTGCAATATGTCTTTTACAACAACTCCTGTTCCGAGTATCTTCTTGATAATTTAGACGATATATATATTGCCATGATGACGCAGTATACCGCCCTTATTCCACGCTTTTATGTTCTTGTCAATCGTGCTGGAAATGCAATGCACATACTGCCATTATTTTTGAAAGAGGATAGTTCCCAATTTTATGAATGTCCGTCTGATTTCTTCTATTCCGACAGGCATACCATTTTTACAAGAGATTTTGAAAGTATTCACATGATATTAACAACAGCCACGATTTACTATTATGGAATTGATACAAAGACCTATGAGCCGAAAGTTACCAAACTTGCCTACTCGCAGGCTGACGATTGCTTTTATATCGACAATGAAGTACATGATTGTCATATCAAAGCATTTGAAAAAGAATTGGTAAAAGAAGCACTTTACTTAAAACACAACGCCCAGTAGCAGACAAGAGGACTTGCAAGGTTTCTGACCTTTCAAGTCCTCTGCTGTATCATGGTTCTGTTGGCTGTGTCCGTTCCGTCAAGGACTGCCCTACGGCGTATCGGCTACGCCTTGTTCCTTGACGTCACTATTGTATTCACAAATTGAATTTACTTAAAAATCTAATCAAAGTAAATTAGAACTATATGGTAAAGATTTCATATATTCTTCCATGAAACCGTAATCCGGTTTGCCTTTGGAATTTATCGGAAGCGGTAATAATGTTTCCTGTATTAACTCTTTTGAAAAAGCACGCCCAAAAACAGGGTATCTATATTTCTCCATATTAAGTAACGCTATCAAAAAACTAGCTGTATAAATATTAAACCATTCCGCTCTTATTACAATAATGTGTGGACCTGTAATAAAATCTGATTGTTGATAAAAAATTGTTGAAGTTGTATCCCCTATCGTAATTGCCTTTCCTTTTTCAAGTCCTACATACCCCTTTTCCTCAACACACAGTGCTATTCCATTATTTTCATCTGTTCTTGTAATATATGGTATATACTCTTCCGTATCAGATACAACCAAATCTGAGGCATTGTATGATTTTCCGTTATGAATATCATCAATAATCATCTTTATCGAAAACATTTTCCACTTTCTCTCGGAAAGACTCCTTGCCTTTTTAGAATTGGAGGCAGAATATAGTTTCTCAAACTCATTATAGTTATCCAATAACCAATATATCTTGTCAGTATTTTTCCTATCCAATGAAGCTTTAGAATCCATATATCTATATAGGGAATATTTCCTTATAACATCTTTAAAAATATCATCATTTATAGTACTGAAATCAGTTTTTACATAAGCTTCCGGTAACGCTTCTCCTGAATTATTTATTTTATGTTTAACCCAATAAACATCATTTTTAGTTGCGCTTCCGTCTATTTGATCAATCCAACCTTTTCTTATTTTATCCCATGATCCATTATCTTTACGTCCATTATGCGGAATAACAGCAAACCCGTCATCCTTCCATATTCCAAAGAAAACTGATTTAGAAGAATTATGTGGCACATGAGCCTTAAAAACCATTATACATGTAGCTGCCCCAACATGACTGTCAAAAAACAATTGCGGTGGCATTGTCATACACGCCAATAAAGTATGATATTTCATAAGTTCCGAACGTAATTTTGAACCACTACTACCAGCACATGACATCGGAAGAATTGCAATTCCAATTCCACCCGTTTTCAAATAATGTAACATAGATGCAACAAAATCTAATTCATCTTGCCCTTTTTGTATTGCAACCTCTCGAAGTCCACTCTTATCAAATTCTTCTTCTTTTTCTTTAATTAATTCCTTGTTTGCTTGAATCTCAATGTTCAAAATATCTATTTCTTTTTCATACCCCTCCTTTTTCTTTTGGCTTAATTCTCTAATCTTCTTATTTATTTTTTTATTTTTATCTTTCAACTCATTAATAGCCTGTACAATCGGATATTCTCTCCCTGATGATTTATCCTTTTTATCAAGCGAATACGGTGGATTTATCATTCCTATGTCAATATCACCAAAATCTTTCAATGCTTCGTGAAGCGATACTTGGTTATTATCGACATATGTTTTCCCACTATCATCTACAGGCGCAAATGAATCAACTAACAAAGATGAACAATTAAAAAGATTGGATTTTCCATCTCCATGAAACCTCATATTTGCATATGCCAATGCATACATAGATGCATCACGTTCGACACCAATCAAACTATTTTTTCGAGCTGCTTCATATCTCCCTTGTCTTACTTCTTCACTTTGATTATCTTCTCGGATATTATCTTTTATTTTGTTCAAAGCAGATATGAGAAATGCCCCTGTTCCACAACAAATATCAATAATTTTTGTTGTTTCATTTAATTTAGTATCTGAATAATATTCAGCAATATCACAAAATAAGTCTGTAATATGTTTTGGTGTTAATACTATCCCTTTTTCTTTAGCATTACCCTTTGTAAACCTTAGGAACGTCGTATAAAACTCTCCCATAACGTCAATTCCAGAGTATTTTTCTATTACCTCAATCACATTTTCATATAAGGAATATATGCAACAAGAAAGAACTGTATCACCATCCTGAAAATATTTATCTTTTCCTTTTGGTGCCATTATAAGCTCATCTTTAGCTAACAACCCCTCATAAAACTTCTTCAAAGAAACTCTTTTCCCTTTTGGAATATTATCAATATCCCATATTCCTCTTACATAATCATATGCATATTCATCTGCTCCTTCCCCATATAACGAATTCTTTAATAACTTTACTGCATCCTTTCCTATCGAATCATTAAACATTTTCTTAGATTTAGTAGCTCTCTTAGAATCTATAGCAATTTTTGTGTCCTTATATAATCTAGATTCATGATTAGTTAATCCTAGTATCACAGCAGAAACAAACCCAGCTTTAGAATTATCTTCTATCCCATTTGAACGCAAAAAATTAGCACACGCTAAAGTATATCGTCTTAATTCTTTTCTAACAGCTTCTTTGGTTGCAGAAAATCTATTCAATGCCACTTCTATATCTTTTTCGTATTGTTTAATTGAAACAATCGAGTCATCTAAATACCCATTTTCCAATAATGCAATATCTGAAATTTCTCCTCCTTTTGGCCAAACATATGACGTCACTTTTGCTTCTGCTTTTGTTTGACCGGAAACTCCAATTGCAACAACATCATAATTTGCTTTCAAAAACGATGCATACCACAAAGCTCCGTTTATTGCATATTTTTCAGTTTCACTCGGATTTCCAAATCCATATTTCAAATAATCACTCGGATTTTCAAACATAGAATGGTTATCTATTCCCCCTTTACACTCTATTACGATTATAATATCTGCTTTATCCAAAGTAATCGTAAAATCAGGAGTTCCTCTTGTTTTTAATGTTTGTTTTTTTGTGGCTTTCGAAAACACCTCATAAAGCCAATGGTTTTCTGTCCCTTTATAACTATCTTCCTTATACCATGTTATTCCGTCCACCTTGATATTTTGATCACATGGATAGCCATCAATATCTTTTAGTTTTCCTGCGGTTAAGCCCTTAGTAATTTCTTCACTTTCCTTTGCCATAATTATTCACCATCCTGATGTTTGCTATTTTTAATAACTTTTTCTGCCTCTTTTAATGCTGTTCTTCTAATAAACTCACTATAGGAAGCATACGCTTCAATCCGGGCAGCTTGTTTTAATTTCTTCAATTCGTCTTCACTGACCCTGATACTCATTGAAATAGTTTTTTTCATTACTCCAACCTCCACATTCAGTAGAATAATCATATCATTCATGTGCAACAATTACAATACATAGTTCCACTTTTTCTATATTTCTCATACAATAACTATCCAAAACCAGCCATGGACAGTTTCTGGACAGTTCTCTATAACATTTTATAACAATCGGCAATCTCCATGAATCAGAAAAAGTCCGAAAACACGAGCTTTGTAACATGATGTAACAATATATAAACTATTCAGACAGTCTCTCATTCCTTTAGATAACTATAAAACAACGAAACCCGTTAGCCGAAAGGTTAGCGGGTTTTCGCTGTTCCTGCATCTCCCCCAAATGTCTTTTGGGCAAATTTTTCTAAAAGAATATCTGTTGATTTTATTCTTTAAATAATATCTTCCTATAAGTTTTGCAACTTTTCCATTTCTGATTTTGCTTTGTTGTCTGTAAGTTGTATTGGCTTATTACAATCTCCTTCTGCATTTGATAATACTAACATAATTTTCATAGCTGCCACTTATATTTCAAATTACTTGCATATATGGATTCTGACAAAATATCTTGTCATGCAACAATGTGTTTGATAAAATAAGACAAGGCACTACATGAGAATGGTAGGCGGTTAGTCCTTCAACAGGGGGACTGAACCCTCTGATTGCATATATTAATCAATCAAAAAAGTAACCGCCCCTCAGCCAATGATATGATACCCTCAAGTAGGACACAAAAATATAAAAACCTACTTGGGGGTATT
>OASX01000066.1_pt1 | contig 142383 bp, 128 predicted proteins | sample 1516531 | NCBI WGS metagenome assembly OASX01 (sample SAMEA2579911, study PRJEB22360) | human gut metagenome | biome: human gut; feature: human-associated habitat; material: faeces | place: Denmark | collected 2008/2010
CACGAGGGCTCTCCCGAGTGCTCTTAGTTGCAGTTAACGGTTAGCTTGACTGAGCGTTGCGGGTGTCTGCATGAGAGATACCCATGCCCGCATGACGTCCGCTTAAGCCACAAACAAAACATCAAAACATCTCCACAAGCCTCTCAAGCTGCTCATACGTCTCTATTTCATTCACCTTCCGTCTGACAGATGCCGAGTGAGGCATTCCCGCTGTATACCACGCAACATGCTTTCTCATCTCCCGCATACCGGTATACTCCCCTTTATACTCAAGCTGCAGACGTGCATGTTTCAAAATCATCTCCCTGACATCCGAAGAGGAGGGCTCATCCGGCATGGTGCCGTTCTCCAGATAAGACCGTATCCTGCTGAATATCCATGGATTTCCTCTGGCCGCACGGCCGATCATAATGCCGTCACACCCTGTCTCCTCCAACAGGCGCTTTGCACTCTCCGGTGAATCCACATCCCCGTTGCCGATAACCGGAATGGAGACTGCTTCCTTTACCCTGCGGATGATATCCCAGTCCGCCCTGCCGGAATAATACTGTTCTCTGGTCCTGCCGTGCACTGCAACTGCTGACGCACCTGCATCCTCTATGATCTTAGCGATTTCCACCGCATTGACGCAGTCCTCGGTAAATCCCTTTCTGATCTTGACCGTCAGTGGTTTCTGAATAGAGGATGCGACTTTTTTCACAATCTCTCCCACCAGTTTCGGATTTTTCATAAGGGCAGAACCTTCCCCGTTATTGACTACTTTCGGAACCGGGCAGCCCATGTTGATGTCCAGGATGTCAAAGGGCTGTTCTTCTATCTGCTGAGCGATAAATCCCATCAGCTCCGGTTCTGAACCGAAAAGCTGCAGGGAGACAGGCCGCTCCCGGGGAAGAATCTGCATCAGGCTCTTTGTATTCTTATTCTTAAAATAAATGGCCTTTGCGCTGACCATCTCCGTGCAGAGAAGTCCTGCGCCCTGCTCTTTGCAGAGCAAACGAAATGGCAGGTCCGTGACTCCTGCCATGGGTGCGAGTATCAGGTTGTTCTCAAGAGTTACATTTCCGATTGTGAGTTTCATATTAACCTCTGCTCTTCTTCGTTTTTTCAAAAATGATCCTGAGACCGGTCAGCGTAAGCTGTGTATCGTACACGTCGATCATATCCGTCTCATCTGCAATGATCTTGCCCAGTCCTCCGGTTGCCACTACTTTCAGGTTCTCTATCCCTGATTCTTCCTTTACTTTCCTGATAATGTATTCCACCTGCCCGATATATCCGTACACAAGCCCTGCCTGCATACTGGTGATGGTCTCCTTAGCCAGGATGGACGCCGGCTTCTCTATGGCGATCTTCGGAAGCTTGGCAGCATCCTGCCACAGTGCTTTTGCGCTGATCTCAATGCCAGGGGAGGTGATGCCTGCCACAAAGCATCCGTCCTCTGTGATCAGGTCATACGTGGTGGCTGTCCCAAAATCAAGGACAAGAACAGGTCCGCCGTACAGTTCATAGGCAGGCACAGCGTCCACGATCCTGTCCGCCCCAATCTCCTTGGGGTTCACAGATGTTACCCGGATGCCTGTCTTACATCCGGGTCCCACATGCAGCGGATAGGTGTTAAAATATTTTATGACGCCGCTTGCCAAAGAATGCATAACATCCGGCACAACGGAGCTGATAATGGCATCTTTTACCGCGTCTTTGGAAATTCCACGGTATTCCAGCATATTGCACATGAGAATACCGTACTCATCCGAAGTGCGGTTCTGTCTGGTCGTCATGCGGAAGGTTCCTTTTAACTCCTCCCCGTCAAACACGCCCAGGGTAATATTGGTATTGCCCACATCGATCACTAAAAGCATATTCTATTCCTCCCCTTCATTCAGGGTTTCCTCCACATCTTCTCCCAGGAAAAATACCCTGTAGTAGAGTTCCAGCGATTCCAGCAGTTCCTGTTTGTCTGCTCTGATCTGCTTGATCCGCAGCACACTTCCTATATCATCGTACATGGCATCTGATTCCAGAGCTTCTGTCTTGAACTCCAGACTGCCGTCCTCGTCAAATTCCAGTGTCAGCACTCCACCGATCTCCTCTGTGTAAAGCACGCACATAATATGCAGCTCATCCTGCACAGACTGGGGAAGTGCGGAAAAATCCTCATTAAAGTAGTATTTATGCTCATAGGCACTGGCGCCGCACAGCACTATCTTATCCTTATACATAAACTCTCCTTATACCATCCGTCTTATACATCATAACTAGTAACTATTCAGCCAGCTGAATCGTTACGGGTATTCGCCCATTAAAAATCGCTTCGCGATGGGGCGAATACCTGCCGCCACTACTCTTTTGCACGGTCAGCGCAGTAAATGCGCAGACCTGACTGAACAGTTACCACAACTATACATATCCATACAGCCCCCGCACAGATACTTCACCTGCAAAAATGGTCTCACAGGCACCTCCCGGGATCTGCACAAGAAGCTCCCCTGCCTCATCAATACCCAGACAGGTTCCCACAAGCTCCCGTTCTTTTTCCATAACCTTTACTTCCCGTCCTCTGCTGGCAAGAAGCCTGTCATATTCCTTCTGAAAAGGCCGCAGATTCCCTGCTTCTAAAAAGCGCTCATAATTCGCCTCAAAACGCTCCAGAACCGCTGCTGCCATCACATCCGTCTCCGGTGCCCGGCCGCACTCCAGCTTCAGGGATGTGGCCTTGTCCTTTATCTCCTCAGGGAACTTCTCCTCTGTGAGGTTAATACCCACTCCGATGACCACATGGGATATTTTCCCTCCCTCCATGGACATTTCCGTGAGGATTCCGCAGAGTTTTTTCCCTGACATGACAAGGTCATTGGGCCATTTGATCTGCGCTGTCCTGCCTGTCACATCCGCCACTGCCTGTGCCGCGGAAAGCCCCATGAGCACTGTCATCATGGGCGCACGCTCGGGGGGCATATCCGGACGCAGAAGCAGGGACATGGCAAGACCGCTCCCCTTGGGATCTGCCCAGCTTCTGCCCCTTCTTCCTTTTCCTTTTGTCTGGTTTCTCACCAGGAAGACCGCGCCGTGAGGCGCACCCTTCCCGGCTTCTCTTTTTGCCCAGTCATTGGTGGAATCTGTCTCCTCAGCAAAATTCCACGGTTTTCCCAGCCATACGGTCTTTAATTCCATCTGTTCTTATGCCCCCAAAGTCGCTGCCATTACAGCTTTGATCGTATGCATACGGTTCTCCGCCTCATCGAAAACGACAGACTGTGCAGATTCGAATACTTCATCTGTCACTTCCATATCTGTCAGACCGAAGCGCTGTCCCATCTCTTTTCCGATGGTGGTCTCCAGATCATGGAATGCAGGCAGGCAGTGCAGGAATATCGCCTCACTTCCCGCGTTCTCCATAACCTCGGCGGTCACCTTGTACGGGGTCAGCTCACGGATACGCTCTTCCCAGACTTCATCCGGTTCACCCATGGACACCCATACATCGGTATAGATCACATCTGCATCCTTTGTCCCTGCTTCCACATCTTCCGTAAGTGTGATGGTACCGCCGGATTTCTGGGCAAATGCCTCACACTCTTTTACAAGCGCGTCATTTGGGAAGTATTTCTTCGGTGCGCAGGCAACAAAATGCATTCCCATCTTGGCACAGAGGATCATCAGGGAATTTCCCATGTTGTAGCGCGCATCACCCATGTATACCAGTTTTACGCCCTTCACTCTGCCCAGGTGTTCCCGGATAGTCAGAAGGTCAGCCAGCATCTGTGTGGGGTGGTATTCGTTTGTCAGACCGTTCCACACAGGCACACCTGCGTATTTTGCCAGCTCTTCCACGATCTCCTGTCCGAATCCGCGGTATTCAATTCCGTCATAGATTCTTCCCAGAACTCTGGCAGTGTCACGGATACTCTCTTTCTTGCCGATCTGGGAGCCTTTTGGATCCAGATAGGTGGTTCCCATTCCCAGGTCGTGGGCTGCCACCTCAAAGGAACAGCGAGTCCTGGTGCTGGTCTTTTCAAAGATAAGAGCTACATTTCTGCCCTTTAATGTGTCAACGGGAACTCCCTGTTTTTTCTTTTCCTTTAGCTCAGCCGCCAAATCAATCAGATATTCAATTTCCTCAGCCGTAAAATCCTTCAGTGTCAGAAAACTGCGTCCTTTTAAATCCATCTTACTTATCCTCCTCATTTACCACGGCCCAGCCGCGTATCTCTTTAGTCAAATCAGAACATCCCTGGAAATCACCTGTACAAATGCAGGAATATCCATACCATGCAGCCGGTACAGCTTCCCATACACTGCTTCCTGAAGCTGCTCCAGCGTATAGATCCTGTATTTTGATACCCTGCACAGCTTTGCGGTTGCCTCCAGTAAAGCCAGATACAATTCCCGGTAATTCCAGTCCTTGGAGAGCTTCATCTCCTCCGCCAGAACCGGCAGGATCACCTCTGTCATATTGCGCAGAAACAGCCTGGGATCTCTGGAAAGCTGGTACGTATCCATCAGATATTCAAAGACCAAATCATCTAAGTCTGTCAACTGCTTTAAATAATAACACTCTTCTTCTGATTCATCAATATAATATATTTTTCCCTTCAGCCCGTATATTAAGCGCATGGTGTCATAATACCCGAGTTTCATATGCCGCCTGCTTTTTCTTCTGTCAAAATCTATGATGCTTCCCAGGCTCACTTTGGGAGCCACTGTATAAATTGTGGTTTCTTCGGGAATCTTTACCTTCTTCTCCCGTCCGATTCCGAAAATCCTTACCATAATAATATTTTCGTATCCACGGTCCACCAGAGAACTTAAGGGTACATTGTTGATGGCTCCGCCGTCAATGTAGCGTTTGCCGTGAAGACGTTCATTCTTAAACAGCGGAAAAATATAGGCGCTTGCCAGCAAAAAATCCTTAATAAGCTCCGGATCACACTGCTTCACATCAATATCCAGCTCTTTCTTCTCATCCACATTGAAGGTCAGGACATACAGATCCACAGGGGAATGGATGATCTTCTCCTCATCAATACATTCTGCGATCAGCTCCTTCAGCGGTGTCACGTCAATGCCGCCTTCCTTCATAAAATCAAAGGCACCCTTCAGCATATCCACATCCAGCTTCTTCTGATGGAACAAAAGCTCCATTTTCTCATCTTCCACAGACATAATGCTGGAGTAGGAAATATTTTCCCAGACCTTCTCCGCATTAGTCAGATCATCCATGCAGATCAGGGCGCCGTTCAGTGCCCCCACGCTGGTGCCTGCAATGCCTTTGATCTTCACGCCCGCTTCCCGCATGGCTTTCCATGCGCCAATCTGGTACGCACCCTTTGCGCCGCCGCCCTCCAGAACAAGACCATATTCCTTTGTAAGGTCAATTACCGGTTTCATGACTGATGCCTCCTCTTACCTATGATGCAGTCTGCATCCTGGATTTTTCACCCTGCCCTGCACACAATCACCCTGCTAATAAAATGCCGCAGAGGGGCTGTCACATATCTGCAACTGCCCCTCTGTCTTTATCATGCCCGACAGTAAATGCCCGCCGGAAGTTAGTTTTCTTTATCTGTGACGATCTCTTTCAGAGATGCCGCAAGACCTGCGATTCCCTGGATATCAGACGGAATTATGATTTTTGTCGCCTTGCCGTCCGCTGCCGCTTCAAATGCCTCCAGGCTCTTGATCGTCAGTACGCTCTGATCTGCACCTGCGTCTTTAATAAAACGGATACCATCTGCTTTTGCCTGCTGTACCTTCAGAATTGCCAGCGCCTGGCCTTCAGCTTCCTTGATCTTCTTTTCCTTCTCAGCCTCTGCACGGAGAATAGCTGCCTGTTTCTCAGCCTCCGCATCCAGGATTGCAGATTCTTTCTTACCTTCTGCTACCAGAATAGTGGATTTTTTCTCACCTTCTGCTCTCAGAATGGATTCACGGCGTTCACGCTCTGCCTTCATCTGTTTCTCCATGGCCTCCTGAATGGCTGCCGGCGGAATGATATTTTTCAGTTCCACGCGGTTTACTTTGATTCCCCACGGGTCCGTTGCCACGTCCAGAGACGCACGCATCTTGGTATTAATGATCTCCCTGGAGGTCAGGGTAGCGTCCAGTTCCATATCACCAATGATGTTACGCAGTGTAGTGGCTGTCAGATTCTCAATTGCCATGATGGGATTCTCCACACCATAGGCAAACAGACGCGGGTCTGTAATCTGGAAGAATACAACCGTATCAATCCTCATGGTAACATTATCTTTTGTGATGACCGGCTGCGGTGCAAAGTCCACAACCTGCTCTTTCAGATTCACACGTTTTGCGATCCTGTCAACAAACGGAATTTTAAAGTGAAGTCCTGTTCCCCATGTCTCCTTATACATTCCCAGGCGTTCAATGATCATGGCGTGTGCCTGGGGCACGATCCTGATACAGGACGCTATCACGATAAGCAGAAGTATAACCGCAATAATCAGTAATACTGTTCCTACATTCATATTATTTTTCCTCCTCTACAATTAGCTTTACTCCCTCGACCGCCACAATTCTCACGACTTTTCCTTCATCGATAATTGTTTCGTCCTTGGATTTAGCGGACCATTCCAGTCCATTTACCACAGCCTGCCCGGTACCTCTCAGATTATCTATGGTTTTTATAACCACGGCCTTTTCGCCGGGAAGACTGTCTACATTTGTCTTTGATACATTTTTGTTCATGTACTTTATTGCTATCGGCCTGGTAAAAATAAGCAGGAGTATAGAGACCGCAAAAAACAGTATGATCTGCAGCCATAAAGGTCCGCCTGCCAGTGCTGCAAGAAACGCGGCCAGTGCTCCTCCCGCAAACCAGATGGTTGTAAGCCCCAGGGTGATGATCTCAACCACCAGAAGCACCCCCAAAAGGATCAGCCACATCACTGCTATGGAACCTGCTGTAAAAGCTGTAAAGAATGTCAACATACCCATCTCTCCTTTCCGGATGATTTCAGGTAAAAAAATCAGTCCTTTACGAATAATATATCCATTTGTTGATATTATATCGTAAAAGACTGAAAATAACAATATTTTTATTCCGCTTTTCTCATTCTTTCCGTCACGCTTGTCCTGCACATACTCCTATAACACAGCGCGGGAACCGCAAGCACAACCAGTACGAGAACCGGGAGACAGAGCAGTATGGGTGTGACCGTAAATCTCCAGCTATAGAAGAAAAGAGCGTCTCCTAAGCCGCGGATCGCTGTGGCATTCAGTATCCCGCCTAATATGACGGACGCTGCGCCTGTAAAAAGCGCGTACAGAAGGCCTTCACATCCCAGCATCCGGCGGAGCTGTGTCCCGGTCATCCCCACTGCCTCCATCATGGCAAACTCCTGCTTTCTGGACAGGACTGACGTCACCATGGTATTGATAAAGTTTAAAATACCAATGGCCGCCAGGATCAGTGACAGAAGCCCGCCAACTATGACGTACATATCTTTATCTTCCTCAAACTCTGCGGCTACTGTGGCTTTTGACGTATAATCCAGGTCTGCATTTACATTTTCGCAGTAGTTGGAAAGCCATTTTTCCATGTCAGCCTCTTTGTCCTTTTCCACATTGAAAAGTGTTCTCATGGGCAGCCTGTCTCCGATAAAATCCAGGTATTCCCGGTCAGGAAGTACGAAATTATATTCAAATACACCATAGGACTGAAGTCCGCAGGCATAGGGCAGATCCCCTACAGCCATCACCTCATACTCTCTGCTGCTGCCGTCATCCAGGCGGACCGTCACTTTGTCTCCGACTTCGTAATAATTGATCCGGTTCTCATCCGGGCCCAGATGTCCGAACTTTGAGGTTATCACGTATTTTCCCGTTTTAAACTTCTCCCAGTCCAGTTCCCCCTCCGAGAGTTCCATCTTCTCATAGATGAGGCGTCCGATTCCGAATATTTTGCCGTCTATAATGTCAAAGGTGCCGTTTGCAATGGATTCCTGGTAGGCTTCCTCTGCAAAATATTTTCCCAGATATGGCTGTGCCTTTGGATTCTGCAGTATTTTCTTATTAAACGCAGACCGCTCTTCCTCCGTAAAATTGGGTTGATTTATATAATTCATGTAAACATTGGAGATTTCCTCCACCCCGCTCTGCTCTGACAGCACATCCAGAAATTCTCTTGTCACACCCTCCACCGGTTTATCAATGATCGTAGGGTTATCAAGACCGGCTTCATATACGGAATAATCGCTGACCGTGGCGGAGGCAATGAATTTATCCATATCAAATCCGCTTACAAGCCCGTAGACACTGTTCAGCAGCACCAGTCCCAGGGAAAGGGAGGTGGTCACAATGACAACTTTCTTTTTATTTCTCTGCATATTGGCTGCCGCCATGGTCCAGGGCTTTACCTTCTTTGTCTTCCTGCCCTTTTTCCCGGCCGCTTTGCTGTTCTGTCCTTCCGTATACCGTACAGCCTCCACAGGTGAGACGGAGGATGCGATACGGCACGGTTTAATGCAGCTTATATAGACCGTCAGAAGGGAAAAAACAGCGGAGGCAGCAAAGATCCATAGTTTTAAAGTCACCTTCGTATCCGCTGTACTGGAAAACACCAGATTTTGCATGACAATGGGAAGTATCCATTTTCCTGTCACACCGCCCAGCAAAAGACCCAGAGGAATGCCGTACAGACAGAGCATATAGGCCTGTCTGCGCACAATCTTCCTGAGCTGTCTGCCCGTTGTGCCGATGGTCTTCAAAAGGCCGTACCGACGGATATCATGAAACACATTGATATAGAAAATGTTGTAAATGATCAGGTAGCCGGATACCAGGATCACCAGCAGAAGGGCAGCCACAGGAAGCATATCTTCTATATTGATATCCATTCCCATGTAGGCCCAGTTGATTCCATCGCTTACTGTATCCTTGGGGAATCCGCACCTCTCTGCCAGCGCCTCCATCTTCCCGGTCAGATCAAAACTATTACGGAAATTAAAATCCGCCATGATCCTTCCCGTATAACCGGATGCGTCTATATTGCTTCCCATGGCGGAAACCGTGGGTGTGGGCGCCAGCTCATCCGCCAGTTCTCTGGACACCAGCATGATCTGGGACATGGATATGGTATCTCCCTTGAAATAGCCGGTAAGTGTAAAAGTCCGCTCGTATTCCCTGTCACTGACTGTAAACTTGAGAGGGACTTTTTGCCCGACTTCGCAAGGTATGCCCATGGCTTTTAAAACCAGGTCGCTGGTGACAATCTCATCCGCAGCCTCCGGCATGCGCCCTTCCTCAGGATAGCAGAAGCTGAACTTTGCTTCCAAATCCTCGTAATATCCTATTTCTGTTCTCAGTTTTTTCAGCGACTCGTTCACAGCTTCGCCTACCACGATCCGATAGGACACTTCTTTTAGCTTCTTATCCTTTTTGACTATATCGTACTCTTCCTGTGTCAGGTATTTGAATCCGCCGTGGGCGCTTCCTCCCACCTGGCGCATGGTGGCCTCCTGCTGCTTCTCCACAATACTTCCGCCGATGGTAAAGACCGAGGTAAAAAGCAGGGCAGTCAGGGCTATGGCAAGAACAGCAATGAGGTTTCTGCTCTTGGCTGCCTTTCTGGTCCTGTCAGCCACGCGGCGGATGGCTTTCCGGTTCTTGACTTTACGCATCTGCCTCACCGCCTTTTACGATTCTTCCGTCCTCTATGCGGATGATGCGGTCAGCCATCTGAGCAATCTCTTCATTGTGAGTGATCATAACTATGGTCTGTCCGAATTTCTCACCCGTCACTTTAAGCAGTCCCAGTACATCCTGGCTGGTATGGGAATCCAGGTTTCCGGTAGGCTCGTCAGCCAGAATAATGGCAGGCTTTGTGGCAAGCGCCCTGGCAATGGCAACTCTCTGCTGCTGTCCGCCGGAGAGCTGGCTGGGCAGACTGTTCAGCTTACTCCCCAGGCCAAGCACCTCCACTATTTGATTTACATAACTTTTATCCACGTCATTTCCATCAAGTTCGATGGGCAGAACAATATTCTCATACACGTTCAGGACAGGTACAAGGTTATAGCTCTGGAAAATAAAACCGATCTTGCGTCTGCGGAAAATGCACAGGGAATCTTCCTTGAGCCGGGAGATATCCTTGTCATCCACATAGACCTTGCCGGAGGAGGGACGGTCCAGACCGCCCAGCATGTGCAGCAGCGTGGATTTCCCGCTCCCGCTGGTCCCCACCACCGCCAGGAATTCGCCCCGCTCCACAGCCATATCCACGCCGTCCAGGGCCTTTACAAGGTTATCCCCTGTACCGTAATATTTTCTGAGTGCTTCTGTCTTCAATACTTCCATATCTTCACCTTTCTGCTGCCCGTATCATGTGTATCTGCAGGGACAGGCAAGTAATTTTTTTTACTGTCCTTATCCTATCATTTTATTCTTTCCACATTATTTCGGAAATCTAACACTTGTGAAAGAATTGCGGCTGCCGGTACTTGATGATTATAGAAAATTTCATTCTCCTATTGCCTTTCCGTTAAAAATGTAGTATGCTAGCATTATAAAGTCTTAATAAATTTTTTATGGAAATAAAATATTTGTGAAGTTTATATAGGCTCATAATTGGATGGGCGTCTCTACCAGCTACCGTAATAGCTGCCTATAAATTTCCGGATGAGGAATTGTGCCGGAAATCAGCAGTTTATGACCGGTAGTATTTTTTACGGAATTTTTTAAAGGAAAGGAGGCAGAACTATAACGACCCGGCGGCGGTTCATCCATAAAAAATAACATTAGCTCGTATAATGAGTGGAGGCAGGAGGAAAATTTATGAGTTTAGAAAAAATATTTCATTTAAAAGAAAATCACACGGACGTTAAGACTGAGATTCTGGCTGGTGTTACCACATTCATGACCATGGCGTACATCCTTGCCGTAAATCCCAATATCCTTTCAGAATCCGGTATGGACCGGGGTGCGGTCTTTACAGCTACCGCCCTGGCATCCTTTATCGCTACCTGTCTGATGGCAGCGCTGTCCAACTATCCTTTTGTATTGGCTCCCGGCATGGGGCTGAACGCGTATTTTACCTATACGGTTGTTATGGGCATGGGATTTTCCTGGCAGATGGCACTGAGCGCGGTATTTGTGGAAGGTATCATCTTCATCGTACTGTCGCTGACCAATGTGCGTGAGGCTATATTCAACGCCATACCCATGAATCTGAAACATGCGGTATCCGTAGGTATCGGCCTGTTCATTGCATTTATAGGACTTCAGAATGCCAAGATCGTTGTGGACTCCTCAACACTTGTCACCCTGTTTTCCTTTAAGAGTTCCATCAAAAACGGGACTTTTCAGTCTGAGGGTATTACCGTGCTGTTAGCCCTCATCGGACTTTTGATCACAGCCATTCTTCTTGTAAAGAACATAAAGGGAAATATCCTGTGGGGCATTCTGAGTACCTGGATCCTTGGTATCCTCTGCCAGTTTGCAGGGATTTATGTGCCCAATCCAGAAGCCGGCTTCTACAGCCTGCTGCCGGATTTCTCCAACGGTATTTCCATCCCCAGCATAGCTCCTACTTTTATGCATATGGATTTCTCAAAAGTGTTTACCATGGACTTTGTAGTTATCATGTTCGCATTCCTGTTCGTGGATATGTTCGATACACTGGGCACTCTGATCGGTGTAGCTTCCAAGGCTGACATGCTGGATGAAAACGGAAAGCTTCCGAAGATCAAAGGCGCTCTCATGGCAGACGCTGTCGGTACCGCTGCCGGTGCGGTTCTCGGTACCTCCACAACCACCACTTTCGTGGAAAGTGCTTCCGGCGTAGCAGAAGGCGGACGTACAGGACTTACAAGTCTGACAGCGGCCCTTTTATTCGGCCTCTCCCTGTTCCTGTCACCTATCTTTCTGGCTATTCCGTCCTTTGCAACGGCACCGGCGCTGATCATTGTAGGCTTCCTGATGCTGACATCCATCACGAAGATCAATTTTGAGGACTTCACAGAAGCGATCCCGGCATTCATCTGTATTATCGCAATGCCGTTTATGTACAGTATCTCCGAAGGAATCTCCTTTGGCGTTATCTCCTACGTGGTCATCAACCTTGTATCCGGTAAGGCAAAGGAAAAGAAGATCAGCCTTCTGATGTATATACTGGCTGTGCTGTTTATCTGTAAATATATTATGATATAACCACAGCATCCGGTAACACAGCCGTTCCCCGGAATGTCCGGGAGAAAACCGCCCCCATGGTTTCTCTCCCGGGCATTTTTAATTCTCATAAAATCTGTTATATCCTGCCGCGCTTAAGGTAAAGAAAAAACTCCGATCCTTTCCCCTGCGTGGATTTCACCTTAATATACCCGTTCTGTTTTCTCAATATTTCCCTGGTAAGATAAAGCCCGATTCCTACCCCGTCCTCCTGCTGTACTGACTCAGCTCTGTAAAACCGCCGGAAGATTCCGGCTGTGTCCTCCTCCGCGATCCCGATACCTTCATCTCTCACAGAGACAGCAGTATACAGCTCATATTCTGTCACTGAGAGCGTGATCTTACCTCCCGGCCGGGAATATTTCACCGCATTGTCCAGCACATTGTAAAGCGCCTCCTTTGTCCACTTGAAATCGTAAAATGCTGTGATGTTATCCACACAGTTGTTGATAACCTGTATCTGTTTTTTCTCCGCCTTTGGCGCCACATCCGCAATACATTCCTCCAGAAGCTTTCCCAGGTCCTGTTCCTTTGGCCGGACCTCCAGAATATTGCTCTCAAGTCTGGACATCTTCGTCAGGGACTGTATGAGGAAATCCAGCTTTTCCGCCTGTCTTGCTATCTCCTCAGCCATCCGGATCTCCTGCTGCCTTTCCGGTGTATCCTCCTCCCGGCAAAGCCGTTCTCTCAGCAGCTCTGTATAGAGCCTGATATTGGCAACCGGCGTTTTGGTCTGATGGGAAATGTCGGATACCAGGCTTTTCACATTCTCCTTCTCCCTCTCCAGGTGCTCTCTTGACAGCGCGGAAGTGCTCAAAAACCGCTTCCACTTTGTCTCCACCCTGGAAAGCTCCGACTCATCGTAGTCGGATTCCCGGAAACTGCCTGAGAGGGCTGCGTCCAGCATCTCCTCCACTTTTCTCGTCTTTCTAATCCTCAGCATGGACTTACTCACCTGCCCTTTCACGTTTCCACACATATCCCTGCCCATACACGGTCTGTATATAGGTAATGCCTTCCCTCTTGTCCTCCAGCTTGCCCCGCAGTCTGTTAATCGTGACAGAGAGGGCATTCTCATCCACATACTCCGCGCCGTCCGTCCAGAGCCTGTCCACAAGCACGGAACGGGTCAGAACCCTGCCCTCATTCTCCAGAAAAAGTCTGAGCAGTCTCTGTTCATTTTTGCTGAGGGATATTTCCTGCCCTCTCTTTTCAAAAATGAGGCCACCGAAATCCAAGATAAAACCATCAAACTCAAAACGCTCCGGCCTCGCTTTTTGCTGCCTGCGGAGCAGTACCCGGATCCTCGCACGAAGAACAGCCAGGCTGAAGGGTTTTGTCATATAATCATCCGCTCCCAGGCTCAGTCCCATAACTTCGTCCATCTCCATATCATTGGCAGTAAGCATGAGTACAGGGGTATCTGCCCGGCTGCGGACCCATTTCAGGTAATCATATCCGCTCCCGTCCGGCAGGTTGATGTCCAGAATGATCAGATCCGGACTCTGCTCCCTGTAAACTTTCTCCGCGGATTTTACACCTGTGCACTGTACAAACTTCGTCCCCTGTTCCCCAAGCGCCAGGACGATTCCGTCACTTAATGCCCTGTCATCCTCTACTATCTGAATCAGCATATTTTCCTCTCCTTTGCACTTCATTCTAATACACATTAACCTGCAGGACAATGTTTCTCATAAAAAAAGAACGGAACAGGTTCTCCCCGTTCCGCTCTTGCTCGAATATTTTAGTAAAATGTCTGATTTCCAATAGTCAGACCGCTTCCGCCTCCTGCGTGGAAGAAAAGACGGTCTCCGATCGTATTTGCTCCTGCGAAGACATCCTGAGCGGCCGCATAACATGCCTCACTTGCTCCCCGTGAGAGTACGTTTGACAGTTTGCCCGTCCAAGTCGGTTCAAACTGGCCGCTCTGGTAGATGACTTCTGATAATGTATTTGGAAACTCCCCGCTTCTGATGCGGTTCATGATGACAGCACCGACGCCGACCTTTCCTTCATAAGATTCACCGCCTGCTTCACATTCAATGATCGCTGCCATCAGGTCAAGATCTGATGTTGAGACGGATACTTCCTGGGCTGCTGCCTGTGTGTTGTCCGCCTCTGTCTCCTCTGCTGCCTGTCCCTGCTCCGGCTGTTCCGCCTCGGCAGATGCCTGTACGGCCCGGGCTGCTGCCTCTGCTGCCGCTTCTGCCTCTGAATCCACAGTCACGGCCTCCACAGAGATATCACCTGCTCCATACATAGCTTCATATAAATTTCTGGCTTCGTCACCGGAAACCACCAAATCTTCTCGGATATATCCATTGACTTCCCCGGAAGTCACCTGCAGCCATCCCTCATCATTTCCGACTACAGTTGCCACAGCTCCGGAGGGAAGTCTGCCGATACACTGGCTGCTCACATCTGCCCCTTCACGGATATTGGCATATGTAAGAACATTTGCCGCGACTTTATCGCTCCAGCTGTCATCCTGTGTATCCTCAGTCTGTACTTCCTCATTCTCCTGCATATCTGCATCCTGTCCGTCCTCTGTATCCTGAACGTCAGTCTCTGTCTGTTCTGCTTCCTGCATCACTTCTATATTCTGATTATCTTCCGTAACGTCTGCTGCCATTGCCGGAACCGCCATCATAACTGTCATAACACCTGCAGTTCCCATACAGCATAAAATACGTCGCATTCTTTCTTTCATAAAAAAGGGCCTCCTATCAGTCCATTTGTTTTTATTTGTTACAAATTTATTAATTTTTATTACGAACATATTGTATCAAGATTACATTTTATTGTCAAGCGGGTAATTTTTGTAACAAATTGTAGATATTTACAGAAAGCGAATCGTTTTTTGCAGCATTTGAACGATATATTGCTTGTACTGAAAAATGTACATGGCATCACAACAAAAAAAGGTTCTGTAAAAACGGATATCTCCGCCTTTACAGAACCTTTCTTCTCTGTCTTGATGTCTCATACATGAGTATCCCGGCAGCCATAGCTGCATTCAGGGATTCTACCTGTCCCTGCATGGGGATTTTAATGAGGCAGTCAGCCTGACCGGACAGTTCATCAGACAATCCGTTTCCCTCATTTCCTATAAAGAAGGCTGTCTTTCCCCTGAAATCCTCCTGGTCGTAAAAATGTTCCCCCCGCAGATGGGCCGCATATGTCCGCACACCCTGCTTTTTCAGTTCCGGCAGGATATCCGATATGCTGTCCACTGTCAGCACGGGCATACGGTACACGGAACCCATAGTGGAGCGAATCACTTTGGGGTTATATAAATCCACACAGTTCTTATTCAAGATAACACCGGAGACACCTGCGCCTTCCCCTGTGCGCAGGATTGTCCCCAGATTGCCCGGGTCCTGCAGATCTTCCAATATCATGAGCAGAGGCTGCCGCGCCTCCAGCATGGCGGAAAGAGGGGTATCCACCTGTCTGACCAGACAGAGAATCCCCTGGGGCGTCACCGTATCGGAAAGGGAGCGGAACACCTTGTCATCCACTTCCTCCATGTCCGGACTTTCACTCCCGAAACCTTTTTCTTCCAGAACTGCCCGGTTGTCCCCGGATTCCAGAAAGGATGTGGATGCATATACCTTTTCGATCCTATCCTTTGGCGCCTCCCGGAACATTTTCATACCTTCCACCACAAAAAGCCCGCTTTCCCGGCGGGCTTTGGCTTTTTTCATAAGCTGCTGTATGTGTTTTATCTGTGCGTTTGACATGCTTGTAATCATATGGAATACCTCAATCCTGATAATTGGTCTCGCTGAGCCTGGAAAGGATCTCATTCTTGCCTACGATTCCGAGAGTCTGTCCTGCCCTGAGCGGTTCCTGTGGATTCATCTCAATGGTGACGTTCTCCCCTTCCTTGATGGCGATCACGTTGATTCCGTAACGCCCGCGCAGGTCCAGTTCAATCAGGCTTTTGCCCACCCAGGTATCCGGCACGTGCATTTCCACCATGCTCACCTCATCCGACAGCTCAAAGAAGTCCTTGAATCTTCCGGAAATAAAATTCTTGGCAACCCGCACACCTGTATTGTATTCTGGAAAGATCACTTCATCCGCGCCGATCTTCTTCAGAATATGCCCGTGGAGCACGCCGTTTGCCTTGACCAGGACATAGGATACCCCGGCTTCCTTTGCGTACAATGTGGCTATAATGCTGGCCTCCATGTGGTCGGAAATACCGATGACTGCCACATCCACATTGGAAAAATCCAGAGACTCCATCACCCCCGGCTCCGTTACATCTGCACACAGGGGGTAGGAGGCATAGGGGGCAATCGCCTGCACCTTTTCATTGTCCCCGTCCACTGCCAGAACCTCATATCCGGATTTTGCCAGTGTCTCCGCCACAGCGTAGCCGAATTTTCCCAGACCGATGACTGCAAATGTTTTTTTCTTCATATCCTCATTCTCCTAGCCGATAAATATTTTCTGGTCCGGCAGATGCATACCCGAAGGTTTCTTCTCGCCGTGAATGGTAAGCGCTGTCGCCAGAGTTGTGGGGCCGATACGCCCGATATACATAGTCAGTATGATGATGAGCTTGCCTGCCGCAGGAAGAAGAGGGGTCAGCCCTCTGGAAAGCCCCACGGTAGCGCCCGCTGAAGTCACTTCGTACATAATATTGATCAGATACGCGCCTTCCTCCATCCCTTCCGTGGCGATCGCCAGCCCGATAGTGGATGTAAGCACAACAGCCAGACCCAGCATAAGAACCACCCAGGCTGTCCTGATGTTGTTCTCCGGGATTCTCCTGTTGAATACTTCAGTATCCTCCTTACCCTTGAAAAAGGAAGATCCGGTCAGAAGCAGAGCTGCCATGGTGGTAGTCTTCACACCGCCGGCTGTACCCAGAGGGGAGCCGCCTATGAACATGAGGATCATACAGACCATAGCGGATGCCTCCTGAAGATTTTCCTGGGGAATCGTAAAGAAGCCCGCTGTCCTGCAGGTCACGGACTGGAAGACCGCAGCCATGCATTTTTCCCAGAAGGGCATATTACCCAGAGTTCCCGGATTTCTGTACTCCAGGATCAGGATCAGGAACGCACCGCCGAAGATCAGGATGACCGTAGCAGTGACCGCTATTTTCGTGTTCAGCTCCAAAGCCCTCACCGCCTGCCGGAAGCCCATCTCCCTGCGAAACAGCCGTTTTGCGCATTTTATCAAATCCCACCAGACCAGGTAGCCGATGCCGCCCAGTACAATGAGAGCCATAGTTGTAATATTCACCAGAGGGCTGCCCGCATAATTTGCAAGGCTGTTGTCACCGATGATATCCATACCCGCATTACAGAACGCGGACACAGAGTTGAACAGTGAGATCTGCAGTCCCCTCTGTATGCCGAACTCGGGAACAAACTGAAAGGAATAGAAGACCATTCCCACACCTTCCACCAGAAGCGTTCCCAGTACGATCTTACGCACAAGAGCGATCAGTCCCTTCAGGGTATCCAGATTGTAGGATTCCTGGATCAGCCGCCTGTTGCGGATGCTCACACGCTTTCCCATTGCCAGAACCACCAGGGTCCCGCAGGTTATGACACCGAAACCTCCAAGCTGGATCAGGAACAGGATGACCACATGCCCGAACCCGGACCACGCTGCGTAAGTGGACTCTGTCACCAGTCCTGTCACGCAGATAGAAGTCGTGGACGTAAAAAGGGCATCGATGAACTTAATCTGATGCCCCGGTGCCCACGCGATGGGAAGGGAAAGCAGCAGTGCTCCCAGAAGGATAATGGCTGCAAATCCCAACGCGATGATTTGTGCAGTTTTAAATTTTGTCTTTCTAACATGCATCTTTCTCATATACACACCTTAACTCCTGTCCCATATGCGGCAGGAAAAAATTTATACGTTCTTGCTGTAATTGTGTGACAGAGAATAGCTGATCTCAAACTGATAATCCGGAATGGTTTTCTTCATAGCCAGTGCCTCGTTGATGTCAAAATCCACATACTCGCCATTCTTGTAACCGATAACTCTCTTGGTCTTGCCTTCCAGCAGGACATCCACCGCTTTCGCGCCCATGATGGATGCATATACACGGTCCTTACATGTAGGGCTTCCGCCTCGCTGCATGTGTCCCAGTATGGTGGCCCTTGTCTCAATGCCTGTGGCAGCCTCGATACGCTTTGCCATTGCCTCAGAATGTCCGATACCCTCGGCATTGATAATAATATGATGCTTCTTGCCTTTTTTACGATTATCAATAATATTATTTATAATCTGCTGTTCGTCATAGTCATATTTTTCAGGAAGAAGAACATCCTCGGCGCCGTTGGCAATACCGCACCACAGTGCCAGATATCCGGCATTTCTTCCCATAACTTCGATAATGCTGACACGCTCATGTGAGGTGGAGGTATCACGCACTTTGTCGATGGCTTCCATAGCTGTATTCACAGCGGTATCAAAACCGATCGTATATTCCGTACATGCAATATCCAGGTCGATAGTTCCCGGAACACCTACAGCATTGATTCCCAGATTGGCCAGCTTCTGCGCACCGGCAAAGGAACCGTCACCACCGATCACGACAAGGCCGTCAATTCCGTGCTTTCTGCACACTTCAGCACCGCGTCTCTGTCCTTCCTCTGTACGGAATTCTGCGCAGCGTGCCGTATAAAGAATCGTACCGCCTCTCTGGATGGTATCGGAAACGTCCACGGCTGTCAAATCAATTATCTCTTCGTTTAATAATCCGTTATATCCCTTTAAAACACCTTTCATGTTAATACCGCGGCTCAGGCCTCGTCTTACAACTGCACGGATGGCAGCATTCATACCCGGGGCATCCCCGCCGCTGGTTAAAACACCGATTGTCTTGATTTCTTTATTCGCAGCCATTTTTCTCCTCCATTACTGTATTTTCATGATTCCCTCTTGACCTCTAATCTTAAACTGTTCAGCAATCTGAATAGTTACCTCTAATCTTCCTTATTTTAATGCATTTTGGTAAGTTTTTCAATACTCTTTTCCACAACTTTTACGTTGTCAGAGCCGTACTTTTCGTACAGTTTGCCAAGAAGTTCTCCATTTATCTTTACATTCCTGGACGGGCCGAGCCGTTTTACAGCCTTGGGAGAGCGGATATATACCACCACAGAGTCCCTTCCGTCCGAGTCATTCAACAGCCTGTAAAATTCTTCCTCACCTGACAGAAAATCCTCTTTTGTGGCAAACTGCACCCACAGTTCACTGGGTACATCGTCAAAGGAACGTATATTTTCACAGATCAGTTTGCTGGCCTTTTCATCCTCCGCCGACACTCTTCCCTGGATAAATACTTTGTCGTCCACCTCCATGAGCTGGGCATTCTTCTCATAATCCCTTGGGAAAACAACAATCTCCACGGTTCCCACAAGATCCTCCACTGTGAGGAAAGCCATTACCTTGTTGGTCTTGGTATATTTGATGGTCTTGCCTGTGATCATGCCGCCCACAGTGACCTTGGAATTATCCATGACCCTGGGCATTCCGGTCTCATCATCAGGCAGGAAATCCGTGGTGACTGCAGTGATGTTGTTTCTCCACCTCTGTTCATATTCTTCCAGAGGATGACCGCTGATATACACACCCAGCACTTCTTTTTCAAATGCCAGTTTTGCTTCCTTGGGATACTCCTCCACATTCGGCATACGAATCTCGTAGGCTTCCTTTTCCTCCTCGGAGACCAGGTCAAAAAGGCTCATCTGCCCGGTCATGGCAGTTTTTTTCTCCTGGTTCACCGCATCCAGTATCTGTACATAGACCATCATCTTCTGGCGTCGGTTGCCGGGAATACCGTCAAATGCACCTGCCTTGATGAAGTTCTCTATGGTCCGCTTATTTATGTCACGCCCGGACATGCGCTCTATGAAATCCCGGAGTGTTTTAAACTCTCCCCGCAGGTTTCTCTCCTCCACAAGTCCCTCAATGACAGGTCTTCCGATGCTCTTAATGGCGGAAAGGCCGTAACGTATGGAACCTCCGTCCACAGAAAAGGAACTTTCCCCCTTGTTGATATCAGGGGGGAGAATGTCGATTCCCATCCTTCTGCTGGAGAGGATATATTCAGACACCTTGGATGGATTGTCGATCACAGATGTCATGAGGGCTGCCATAAATTCCACGGGATAGTAATATTTTAAAAACGCGGTCTGGTAGGCCACAACCGCATAGGCTGCCGCATGGGATTTGTTGAAAGCATATTTTGCAAAGTCTATCATTTCGTCATAGATCTTGTTAGCCACCTGTTCGCTGATCCCCCGGTTGACGCAGCCGGGAACCCCTTCGTCCTCGTTGCCGTAGACGAAGTTCTGACGCTCCTTCTCCATGACGGATGCTTTCTTCTTACTCATGGCGCGGCGCACCATATCACTTCTTCCCAGGGTATAACCGCCCAGGCTCCGCACGATCTGCATAACCTGCTCCTGGTATACAATACAGCCGTAGGTGGCATCCAGAATAGGCTCCAGCTCCGGACAGTCGTATGTGATGCTCCCGGGATTGTTCTTTCCTCTGATATACTGGGGGATAAAATCCATAGGGCCCGGACGGTATAGGGAGATTCCGGCAATGACATCCTCCAGATTACCGGGCTTTAACTCCTTCATAAAGCTTGTCATCCCGCCGCTCTCAAGCTGGAACACGCCTTCCGTCTTACCGGCTCCCAGCATGGCATACACTTTCTTGTCATCATAGTCTATATGGTCCATATCCAAATCCACACCCTTGTCACGCGCCACCAGTTTTGCCGCATTCTGGATAACCGTCAGGGTACGCAGGCCCAGAAAGTCCATCTTCAGAAGACCCAGCTCCTCCAGCGTGGTCATGGTAAACTGCGTCACCAGGGAACCATCGGATGCCCTGGAGAGGGGGACATACTCCACTACGGGCTTCTGGCTGATCACCACGCCCGCCGCGTGCATGGAGGTATGTCTCGGAAGCCCCTCCAGCCTCTTGCTCATGTCAATGAGCTTTTTCACCGTCTCATCCGTCTCATAGAGACCCCTCAGCTCAGGATTCATCTTCATGGCCTTGTCAATGGTGATGTTCAGCTCTGTGGGGATCATCTTGGCAATAGCGTCGCACTGGGCATAGGGCAGGTCCATAACACGGCCCACATCCCGGATAACGCCTCTGGCAGCCATGGTACCGAAGGTGACGATCTGCACCACCCGGTCCTTGCCGTACTTCTCCACCACATAGTCGATGACCTCCTGCCTCCGCTCGAAGCAGAAGTCCACGTCAATATCAGGCATGGACACACGTTCCGGATTCAGGAAACGCTCAAAGAGCAGATTGTATTTGATAGGGTCCAGCTTGGTGATTCCCAGAGTGTATGACACAAGGCTTCCTGCAGCGGAACCACGCCCCGGTCCCACAATGATATCGTGGTCCCTGGCATACCGGATAAAATCCCATACGATCAGGAAATAATCCACATATCCCATATTCTTAATAACATTAAGCTCATAGTTCAGACGCTCTTCCAGCTCTTCCATATTGCCGCTGTACCTCTCGGCAAGCCCGTCAAAACACAGCTTGTTCAGGTATTCCCAGGCTGTATAGCCCTCCGGGACATCGAATTTCGGAAGCTTTGTCACGCCGAATTCTATCTCCACATTACAGCGCTTGGCTATCTTGTGGGTATTTTCCAGAGCCTCCGGTGCATAGGGAAACAGAGCTGCCATCTCCTCCACGGATTTCACGTAATACTGGCCGCCCTCATAGCGCATTCTGTCCTCGTCCTGAAGCCTTTTGCCGGTCTGCACGCACAGGAGAATGTCATGGGCCTCCGCGTCTGTGCTGTAGGTATAGTGGATATCATTGGTAGCCACCAGTTCAATTCCCGTCTCCCTGCTCATACGCACAAGCTGCTGATTCACTCTGTGCTGCTCCGGTATACCGTGGTCCTGCAGTTCCAGGAAAAAATTCCCCTTTCCGAAAATCTCTTCATATCGCAGAGCCGCCTTTTTGGACTCCTCATAAAAACCTTTTGTGATATCTCTTGCAACTTCTCCTGCAAGGCAAGCACTTAATGCAATAATTCCTTCATGGTATTTTTCCAGAATCTCCAGGTCTACACGTGGTTTGTAATAAAAACCGTCCACGAAACCCGTGGATACGATCTTCATCAGATTCTGGTAGCCCTCCTGGTTTTCAGCTAAAAGTACCAGGTGATAGTAACGGTCCTCTTCTCTGCCAATCTCCTTGTCAAACCGGGAACCGGGCGCCACATAGACTTCACATCCCAGAATAGGCTTGATTCCTGCAGCTTTTGCCGCCCTATAAAAATCTATGCAGCCAAACATGACACCGTGGTCCGTTATGGCTGCACTATCCATTCCCAGTTCTTTTACTCTGGCTACATATTCATTTATTTTATTAGAACCGTCCAACAGGCTGTACTCTGTATGTACATGTAAATGGGTAAATTCCACTGTTGTTCTCCTCTGTTTTACTGTTCCTGTATGGTGTCTATTCTTCTTTATTTTTTACTTTCCGAAGCAGCACATTGTACCACCTGTTATTGTGATCCTCGCCGCGGGCATCGCTGGTCTTCCAGATGTCCAGCACTTTGATATTCGGAATCGAATCCAGAAGGTCATCCAGGGAATCCCTGCTGTAATCGTAGTAATAACGACCGTTGTATCTGCCGTTCCTGTCGCCTTTGCGCACAGAAAAATACAGAACACCGTCATCCTTCAGTGCATTGAGAATCTTCTGCATCACTTCCTGGATCTTGTCCGGCGGGAAATGCCCCAATACGGCACACGCCCAGATACCATGAAATACATCGTCAAACTCCATGTCTTCCACGCGCAGATGCAGGATATCCCGGCCCGTATGAATCTCTGCCAGCTCACACATTCTGGCGGAGCCGTCCATTGCGGTTACGCTGAATCCTTCGTCTTCGAGAAACAAGGTGTCTCTTCCCGACCCACAGCCCAAATCAAGAACCTCTGCATTCTCAGGCAGCAAGTCCATAAAACGCTGAAGCTGCTCCTCCATGCTCAGTTCTACAGTTTCTTCATAATAAGGTACCGCGTATCGGTCATAATAATCTATCGAGTCCACTTATTTTCCTCCTTCTGGACAAGTACAAAAAAGAATTTGATAAATTGATTTACGGTACAAGTATATCATACCTTTTCCTATTCGTGAAGCATCTAACGTATATAAATTTTATGGTTTTTCAGTTCTATTTTCTCTTCTTTGAGCAAATGCCCCACAGCGCGTTTGAACGCATTCTTGCTCAGGCCGAACTCACGCTTTATGATTTCCGGTGAAGCCTTGTCATCAAAGGGCAGAACACCTTCAAACTCCCTGATGATCTCATACACGCTCTCGGCATCTTCATGGAGCTGGATATGGGCCTTCTGCTTTGCACTCAAATTCAGCTTGCCGTCTTCCCTGACCTGAGTGACACGCAGTGTCAGCTCTTCGCCCACCTTATAATTGCCCTGGGCCTCCTGTTTTGGAATCAGGCCGGAATACTGCCCGTCCACTGCCACAAATACGCCGAAGTTGTCACTGTGCTCATACACCACACCTGTCACAGTATCTCCTATAATGTAGGGAGAATTTGTCTTGAGGTAATGATACACTTTCATGGTAGCGCACAGACGGCTGCTCTTGTCTATATAGAGGGATACCAGCACTTCCTCCCCCTCATGCACTTTCTTTGTCTGTTCTTTATATGGAAGGAACAGGTCTTTTTCCAGTCCCCAGTCCAGGAATGCTCCGATCTTCGTCACCTGAGCAACTTTCAAAAATCCCACCTGGTCCATCATCAGTGCCGGAGTCCTGGTGGTTGCGATCAGACGGTCAGAGGAATCCTTATAGAGGAATACCTCCATCTGGTCCCCTTCCTTCGTCCCCTCCGGCACCTCTTTGCCGGGAAGGAGCACTCTGTCCGTTTCCCCTGCGTCCGGTCTGTCTCCCAGATACACACCGAAATCCACAGTCTTCACAACAACCAGTTTCTGTTTTCTGCCTAATTCCATTCTTTTTTCTCCTTTAATTCCACAACCGCATAGGGTTCGCCGTTCTCACTGCAGAGAGCCACGGTACATACCCCCTGCTCCTGCTTTACTTTTGGTACTATGATATCTCCCAGCACTGCCTGTCCCTTGTACTCCGCCCGCATCTGGTGCACACAGAATCCGGCGGGCACGAATTCCTCTGCCATAGCCACGTACTGTCCGTTGTTTACATGGTGATTGGTATCCAGATGGTGGGGACGCACGGGAAAGCTCTCATACTCTGCCGTGTCCACAGGCATTTTGATCTTCCTGGGCGCATATTCCATGGGATATCTCTCTTCCAGTGTATAGGCCTCGATCTGCTGCTCTGATACATTTGCCGGCATACCGGTCTCCAGATCCAGATATGTCCACAGAGAGTTGGCATAGGCAACCGTTGCCCCGCTCTCATCCTCCATGGTAAAATTCCTGCTTCCCAGAAAACGCTTAAACGCATAGGGCCAGGTAGTTATTTTTATTTTCTCGCAGAGCTTTGGATACCGGTCCACAACAATCTGCCAGGAGGAAAGGACCCATACCCGGTTCTTCTCCTGCAGATAATCAATCCCCACACCTGTATGTTCCGAATGAAAGGTACTGCAGTCCTGGAAATAATTGATGACGGAATTCAGGGTCAGATTCCTGTCCTCCCCAATCTCACTGTAGCGGACATAACTTTCAAAAGAGTATTTCATTTTTTCTGCCTCCCGGGTATATAACAATTATTCCTGTATACCAAAATATCCCAGACACTTAGTCTGGGATATTGATTCTTAGCTGGGCTACAAGGATTCGAACCTTGAAATGACGGAGTCAGAGTCCGTTGCCTTACCATTTGGCGATAGCCCATTGTTTTGCAACAAAATGAATTATAAAGGATAACTCAAAAAAAATCAAGTCCTTTTTTTAATTTTTTTAAAAAAATTTTTTTCACTGTCCCGGAAGGCCCAAATACCGCATTTTCCGGCCTGGTTTCTTCCGGGACAAACAGAATACAAACAACTTTTAAGTCTACAGTCTTTCCATTAACTCCGCATGCTTTTCCTCATATCCCGGCTTTCCCAGCAGAGCGAACATGTTGCTCTTATAACTCTCAACGCCCGGCTGGTTAAAGGGATTCACTCCCAGCAGATAACCGCTGACGCCGCAGGCAAATTCAAAGAAATAGAATAACTGCCCCAGACAGAACTCATTCTGTTCCGGTATATTTACCCGAAGGTTTGGCACATTGCCGTCAGTATGAGCCAGCGCCGTGCCGTTCATTGCGCTTTTATTGATGAAGTCAACGGTTTTTCCCGCCAGATAATTGAGGCCGTCAAGATCTGCCGCTTCTTCTTTGATGACCAGTTCCTCCCTGGGTTTCTCCACATTGAGGACTGTCTCGAACATGATTCTGGATCCGTCCTGGATGAACTGACCCATGGAATGAAGGTCTGTGGTCAGGTCAACGGAAGCGGGCATGAGTCCTTTCTGGTCTTTGCCTTCGCTCTCCCCGTAGAGCTGCTTCCACCATTCCGACACGTAGTGCACGCTGGGTTCATAGTTTGCCAGCAGCTCTACGGATTTGCCTTTGCGCAGAAGAATATTGCGGACTGCCGCGTAAAGGAGTGCGTCGTTCTCTTCATATGGAAGATGCAGTGCGTTTTCCCGTCCAAAAGCGGCTCCTTCCATGAGCCTGTCAAGATCTGCGCCGCTGACTGCGATGGGAAGCAGACCCACTGCGGTCAGCACGGAGAAACGGCCGCCCACATCGTCAGGCACTACAAATGTCTCATAGCCTTCCGCTTCTGCCAGACTCTTTAAAGCTCCCCGGGCCTTGTCCGTGGTGGCATAGATTCTGCCTGCAGCTTCTTTCCTGCCGTATTTCTTCTCCAGCATTTCCTTGAATACACGAAAAGCGATCGCCGGTTCCGTGGTGGTTCCTGACTTGGAGATCACGTTGACGGAAAAATCCCGGTCCCCGATCACATCGATTAGCCCTTTCAGATAGGTACTGCTGATATTGTTGCCTGCAAAATAAATCTCAGGCGTTTTTCTCAGTTCTCTGCTGATATTATTATAGAATCCATGTCTCAGAAATTCAATGGCTGCCCTGGCACCCAGGTAGGAACCGCCGATGCCGATCACCACCAGAACCTCTGAATCGGACTGGATCTTTTCAGCCGCCTTTTTGATAGCCGCGAACTCTTCTCTGTCATAATCAACAGGCAGGTTGATCCATCCCAGGAAATCGTTTCCCACGCCGTTTTTTGCTGCCAGCGCAGCTCTGGCTCTTTCGGCGGCTTCTTTCATATATTCTACTTCATGGGCACTGACAAAGCCCGCTGCCTTAGAATAGTCAAATGATACCTTATTCCCCACTGCACTTCACTCCTCTCTCCGCATTGCTTTACTTATTCACAACATTCACAGGACTGCCTTCTGCATAAGCCCTGATATTGTCAGCGGTAATGTCCATGATCCGCTGGCGGGATGCCTGGGCTGCCCAGGAAATGTGGGGTGTAATGAAGCAGTTCTTTGCCTTCAGCAGCGGATTACTGCCTTTGATCGGCTCTGTGGACACAACGTCCAGACCTGCGGCATATACTTTCCCGCTGTTAAGGGCATCCGCCAGATCCTGTTCCACTACCAGTTGTCCACGGCTGTTGTTGATGAGAATCACGCCGTCTTTCATTTTCGAGATATTTTCTTTATTGATTATGCCTTCTGTCTCCGGGAAGAGAGGACAGTGAAGGAAGATCACATCCGACCGGGCAAACAGGGTGTCTAAGTCCACATACTCTGCCAGCTTTTTCCCTGCCTCGCTCTGGTAAGCGTCGTAGGCGAGCACCTTCATATCCATTGCCTGAAGGATTTTTGCTGTTGCCTGGCCGATCCGTCCCAGTCCGATAATGCCTGCCGTCTTGCCGTAAAGCTCTATCATGGGGTAGTCCCAGTAGCACCAGTCCGCATTGCTCTCCCATCTGCCCTCAGCTACCGTCTGCGCATGATGTCCATAGTGGGAGCAGATTTCCAGAAGAAGGCCCACTGCATACTGGCCTACGATCTGTGTCCCGTAGGTCGGCACATTCACCACCGGGATTCCTTTTTCCTTTGCATAAGCGCAGTCTACCACATTGTATCCGGTAGCCAGCACGGCGATCAGTTTGATGTTCGGGCATTTCTCTATGGTCTCTCTGGTGATCGGTGTCTTATTCATGACTACCACTTCCGCGTCCCCGATTCTCTCGGCGATCAGCGGTGAGTCCACATAGGAAGTACGGTCATATACCGTAAGCTCCCCGTATTTTTCAAGAGGTTCCCAGCTTAAATCTCCCGGGTTCTCTGTATATCCGTCCAACACTACAATTTTCATAACAATTCCTCCTTGAATGTTCCCTGTCCTGTGTCCCGGCACACGTCCCTTATCACACCTGCTTGTATGCTTTCTAAGGGGCGGCGCCGTTTTCTGTCAGTGCTGTCAGCCGAATATGAGGCCCACAGGCACTGTGATGATAGATGGAAATACTATAAAGATACATAACGCAACTGCGATCAGAATGATCCACGGCACGGATGCCTTGATGATCTTCTCCAATTCAAGCCCCGTGACATTCTGCGCCGCGTAGAGACATACGCCCACCGGCGGGGTGATCAGTCCGAAGGACAGGGTGATTACCAGGAATACCACGAAGAACAGCGGAGATACACCGACTGCCTGCACTGCAGGAAGAAGGATGGGAACCAGAATGAAGATTGCCGCTGTGGCATCCATGAACATGCCCACACAGATCAGGAACAGGTAAAGCACAAACATGATGACAATACGGTTGTCGGAAATACCTGTGATCATATTCGCCACTGCGCTTGGAAGTCCGTCCAGCTCAAAGATCAGTGATGCAGGCTTTGCCGCGATGGCCACAAAGAGGATCGTTCCTGTGGAACGGGCATTTTTGCAGATAATGCGGGGGATATCTCTCCATTTCAGGTTCTTATAAACATATACGGAAACCAGTATGGTGTAGACAACAGCGATCGCTGCACCCTCTGTGGGGGTATAAAATCCTGTATATACGCCGCCCAACAGGATCACAGGTGTCAGCAGCGCGGGAATGGCGCTCACAAAGGCTTTGCCCAGGCGTTTTCCCTGGAAAGGAGTACGGTCACCGATATTATGCTTTTTACAATAGAAGTAATTGTAAACCATAAAAATGAGACCGATAATGATTCCGGGGATCAGTCCTGCCAGCAGTGCCTGTCCAATGGACACATTGGCGGTTGCCGCTGCGTTGATCATCAGGATACTGGGGGGAATCACTGACGCCAGCATGGAACCCGACAGGTTGATGGCTGTGGCATAATCCTTGGGGTAGCCTTTCTTCTCCAGGGCATTGATACTCATCTTACCGATGGATGCGATGGCCGCTACAGAGGAACCGGACATACCCGCAAAAAGCATATTTACCACAACAGATACATGGCCCAGGCCTCCGAAAATCCAGCCAACCATGGACTCAGCCAGATCATAGATCTTATCCGCAACTCCGCCTTCATCCATAAGGGAACCGCACAGAATAAACAGCGGGACCGCAACCATAATAAAGCTGTTCATAGATGTAAACATGGACTGTGCCGCCATGGAAAGAGGCAGAGAAGACATTGTCACAATTGTAAACACAGATGCCGCACCAAGGGAAATCGCAATGGGAACTCCCAGGAACATCAGCAGCATGAAAACCACCAATAACGTAATACTCATTACCATCTGCTGTCACCCCTCCTTCTCTTCTGTTTCTTTATCTTTTTTGCTTTTTCCTGCAATCTCCACATTTCCGTGATATTCCATAAAGCTCTGCAGGACACCGATGATACCCAGTACACCGGCGATCGGCTGGCAAATGCCGATCAAATACATGGGAATCATAAGCGCTGTTCCCATTTCCTTCATCATGATCTGCTGCTGCACGACTTCCCATCCGTAAATGATCATGAAGCCGAAAAACAGAGTCACTATCACCGCATATAATATTTCGCTGAACTTTCTAAGCCATTTGGGTCCCTTTGCCACAAACAGGGTGACACGGGAAGATTCCGCCTGGTTAAAGCCTGCCGCCAGTGCCACGAACATCATCCACAGGAAGAGATACCTGCTGGTCTCCTCTGTCCAGGGAAAAGGATGTCCGATGACACGCCCGATGATCTGCACCAGGATCGTGAATATCATGCCCACCACCATAACGGCAAGGACTGCATTCTCCACTCCGTCGATCACATCAAAGAATCTGGACAGGGCTGTTTTCTTTCGTTCCATAAGAACACCTCCACCATTTTCTTAGTTTTTGCCGCAGAATTTTGCTGTAGCGTCGAACAGCTCATCGTCATCGATCAGTTCTTTGAACTTATCGTAGCAGGACTGGGATACTTTAACGAATTCCTCACGACCTTCGTCGGAAATGTCATTGTACTCCATGCCGTTGTCAAGCAGGGTCTGCAGGGCAGTCTCATCTTCTTTTTCCATAAAATCAACATTCCACTGCTGTACTTCCTCACCGGCCTTTGTGATGGCATCCTGCTGTTTCTCGGATAAACCTTTGAAAACTTCGCTGTTGATCCCTACCAGCCATGCGTCTGCCATATGGTCTGTTCCGGAGATGTATTTCTGTACTTCATAGAACTTGTTGGAGAAGGGAACATCCACCGGATTTTCCTGTCCGTCCAGAGTATTTAACTGAAGCGCATTATAAACCTCACTGAAGTTCATGGGTGTTGTCACCGCACCGCAGGCACCAAAGAATTCCACATACAGTGCATTATTGGGTACTCTGAGGACCATACCCTTTAAATCCTCCGGTTTGCTCACAGGGTTTTTGGAATTGGTGATCTTACGGAAGGATCTGGTCCAGCTTCCCACCGTGGTGATTCCCATATCGGAAACACGGTTCATCAGTTCTTTTCCTGTGTCGCTGTTCAAATAATCCAGAAGCTGCTGCTGGTCATCAAACATATAAGGTACGGATATCACATTATAACCCGGTTCAAAGCTGGCATATACGCTGCTTGCCAGGATCAGCATCTGCAGGGAACCTGCTGAGAGCTGTTTGATACCTGCAGCGGTATCACCGCCGTAGAGGGAACCGTTTCCGGAAACCGTGAATTCCAAAGTTCCGTCAGAATACTCACTGGCCCGGTCTGCGAATTCCTGTGCTGCCTGATATATGTAAGAGGATTCCGGGTCCGGAACAGCGATGGTGATTTTTGTCTTCTTTTCCGCTTTGCCTGAAGCATCTGTGCTTCCGGAAGCGTTTCCTCCGCATCCTGCCAGACCGGTACAGATCATTGCTGCTGTCATTATTGCTGCTAATACTCTTTTCTTCATTTTTCTTCTCCTTTTTTACTAATGTAAATTACTCCCAATCTTATATAATTCCTTAATCTGTGGATATAACTGTATATATACCTGATACCTTTTGTTGTAGATATCATCATGTGCCCGGCTGCTTCGGATAACTTTATATACTTTCTTCTCCACCTTATCAGCAGCTTCATAGACATCTTTGAAAATTCCGGCTCCCACTCCGGCAAGCAGTGCTGCGCCGATGGGGGCCATATCATTCATATCCAGAATCTTGATATCTTTTCCTGTGATATCCGCTTTGATCTGTGCCCAGGTCTCACTCTTGGCACCGCCTCCGATGGAGGTGAATTCCTTGATTTCCCGGCCTGTAACACGTTCGGCGATCTCTGAGAGCTGTCTCAGTCCGTATCCGCAGCCCTCCATGACCGCCCGGTTCATTTCTTTTCTGGTGGTCTGCAGGGATATGCCGAAGAAGACGCCCCTGGCGTAAGGGTCCCAGATGGGGCTTCTCTCACCAAGCATGTAGGGAAGGAATACAAGGCCGCCGCTTCCCGGCTCTGCCATGTCGGCTTCCTCATTCATGAACTGAAAGGCTGTCTTATCTGTACCTACTGCCCTGTCCACCAGGTCCTGGCAGAAATTGTCCCGGAACCATTGGTAGGAAGCGCCTGTGTGGGACAGTGCGCCCTGATAGATCCAGGTTCCCTCCACCACATGGCACCTGTTGATAAATCCCTTGTCGAATTTCGGCTGGTCCACGCAGATAGTAAGGACATTGGTGGTACCCACGGACTCACACACCTGCCCGGCTTTGGTCACGCCCGCAGCCAGAGTCGCGCAGGCTGTGTCACCGCCGCCGATAATAACCGGGGTATCTCTGGGAATTCCCATCTGGATCAGGTCGGGATGGATAAGCCCTCCCACAACGTCAGTGGAAGCGTGAAGCGGAGGCAGCTTCTCCATATCGATCCCAATCTTTTCACAGAGAACTTCGGACCACTGAAAGCCGCCTGTTGTCTCGAACAGATCCGTATAGGACGCATTGGAATAATCAATAGCAAAATTACCCGACATCCTCTGGGCCAGCAGTGTGTTTACATGACCGAAATATTTTGTTTTCTCATAAACTTCCGGCAGGTTCCGCTTGATCCACAGCATAGAGGTTCCTGACATGGCACCTGCCATGGCTGTGTTCGCCGTGATCTCAAAAAGTTTTTCGCGGCCCACGGCTTCCAGGATCATCTCCGCCTCCTCGGTGCTGCGCCTGTCTGAATATATGATGGGGTCTGTAAGCACCTCTCCGTTTTCCCCCAGGGCAGCCAGTCCGGGACACAGGCTGGAAATGCTGATTCCTGCCACCCGGGACATGTCAATGTTCTTTCCCTCCTGAAGCAGACGGATACATTTTAAATACGCTCTCCACATATCCTCTGTGTCGATCTGCGCATAATCCTGATTTGGCGTGATCAGCCGGTATGAGCTGCTGCTCATGCCCAAAACCCTGGCCTGTTCGTCTATAATCGCTACTTTGATGCTGGTGGTTCCCACATCCACCCCCAATAAGTATCTATTTCCCATTTCATACACCCGTTTCGTTCTTTATTGGTTTTTCTTAGAATTCGCTGTAGTTTTTGTCGTTTTCAAGCTGAGCTAAAAGCTCTTTTGCTTCTTTTACGCTGTATCCCTCGTGGATAATGTAACGAAGAGCAATCACAAGTGCTGTCACATCTTTGTAATCCCATACGAATCTTCCCATGGTCACGCCGCCGACACCACAGTCCATAGCATCTCTTGTCATCTGCAGATAGTCATCCAGTGTCTTGCAGGCATCGCCGCCCTGGATAACGATACGGAAGGTGGAAGGTACTAAGAAAAAGCGAAAAAAGGATAGGGAAGGTGTAGTTTGTTTTAGCCACTACTTTTGCCATGCTTTCCGGGTCACCTGTATAGGTTGTCTTGATGATATCCATACCCAGCTCACAGGCACTTCTCACGCAGTATGCAATGTTTTCCCAGGCTGTTCTGTCTTCCGGTTTTACGCTCTCTCCCTTGGGATATACATGTCCGATCAGCGGCATTCCTTTTCTCATACATTCCTCTGAAACCCTGCCGATGGCCTCAAACTGCTCGCCCTGGAAATCTCCCAGTGCCATGCATCCCATAGATACAGCGTCAGCGCCCATGCGGATGGCTTCATCTACAGTGCCGAAGATGGTGTCTTTGGTGGGGGCTACCGGGGAATAGTTGGAGATTTTCATGAGCATTGCCACTTCGCCTGCGTGGTTCCACATGCAGTGTTCTGCGATTCCCTTTGTCAGTGTCATGGCATCCGGTCTTCCCAGAATGATCTTATCAATAGTATCCTGCACATGATGCAGTCCTGTCAGAGGTGCGATTCCCCTGGAAGTTGCATGGTCAACTGTGATTGCCATCATTTTGTTGCTCTTCGGGTTAACCAGTCTGCTCATTCTTACTTCTTTACCTAACATTGCCATAATTTTAATCTCCTTTTTTATCATAAAATATTGTAGTTTTTCTGCTGCTGTTCACACGCTGCTGCGTGATCCTATGGTTCAATGATCACTTTCAGGCCCTGGCCGCTTTTACACATCTCGTAAGCCTGCTGGAAATCATCAATTTTATATGTATGTGTTGCGATCTTATCCAGATTGATCTTGCCTGACATGACCATGTCCGCCGCTTCCAGATAATCAGCGCGCTTATAAGCTGTACTGCCGTTGACCGTTATTTCATTATAATGGATGGTATTTACCTCTATGGTGCACTCGCCTGTTCCGGCAAAGCCTGCGAAGAGGTTTACAGTACCGCCTTTTTTACAGAGCTTCAAAGTGGAATTCACAAGTGCCGGTACGCCGATGGCCATAACGATCACATCTGCTCCCATGCCGCCGGTGGCTTCCTTGATGATCTGTTCCAGGTTCTCACTGGTGGGGTCTACCACTCTGTCTGCGCCCAGTTCAAGGGCAACCTGGCGTCTCATCTCGTTGGGTTCGCTGACGATCACCTGCTTTGCTCCGGCAATCCTGGAAAGCTGCATGTGCATCAGTCCGATCGGTCCGGCTCCTACTATCAGCACGGTATCATTGAATCCGGTACCGGCATTTTTAAGACCGCGGATACAGCAGGCCAGAGGTTCTATCAAAGCGCCTGCGGTGAAGGATACATGATCCGGAAGTTTGATGACATTGCCGCTCTTGATGGCGATCTCCGGGATCAGCACATATTCTTCAAAGCCTCCGTCAAACTCATATCCCACTGCCTTACGGTTCATACAGGCGTTTTCCCTTCCCGCCAGACAGGCCGGACAGGAGCCGCAGGGGATCACATTGGCGATGGAAACCTTGTCTCCCGCCTGGAATCCTGAAACATTCTTTCCCACCTCACTGATGACACCGCACATCTCATGGCCGATCACGGACGGATAACGGACACCTTTTGTCTTGGTTCCTGCAAGAATCCGCATATCTGTTCCGCAGATCGCGGCTTTCTTCATCTCCAGAAGTATGTCATTATCTCCGATTTGAGGCTTCGGCAGATCTGTTGGTGCGAAATCATTCGGACCGTTCAAAACAACTGCTCTCATACTTTCTCACTCCTTTTTTTATCTTGATGACATCATAGCATGTTTAAAAATAATTTTCAATAGTATTTTTATTTTTTGTAAATTATTTTCAATTTAGGACTCTATTTTTGTCTATATTGCTGTATTTTCATTGTTTTTCATCTTTGCAAAGGACTAAATAAAAATATTTTTCAAAAAGTATTCCACTTTATTTTCACATTATTTTTGTCTTTTCTGTAATTTTTTTTCAGTTACAGCCATAAAATCCCCATCTGACTGACCACCTGACAGCGTGCAGACCTGCGCAGTCATCCTGCTGTCCGGACCGGAGAGCCTGAACAAAAAACCGCTGCAGATCACAACGACCTGCAGCGGCATTCGATTTGTATTACCTGTTTACAATTTATTTTCTGAAGTGGCTTTTCTGGTTTTCTGGATAGCCATGTAGGAGTTTTCATAATCTTCAAAGGCTACGATTGCTACCAATGTATCTATCATGGCCAATTGTGCGATCCTTGTACTGACAGACTCTGACTGGAATATAGTCTCCTCTGCCAAGGAATACAGAACCGTATCCGCAATTTTGGACAGAGGCGTCTTTCCCTGACTCACCAGAGCCACCGTATCCGCTCCATTCTCTCTGGCGTTCCGCAGACAATTCATTACATTGTAGTTGCTTCCGCTGTGGGAAATGCCGAAGGCAAGCTCACCCTCCTCCATAAGAGACGATACCATAAGCTGCATATCCGCATCATCATAGACAAAAGCCCTGATGCCTATCTTCATAAACTTATGCTGGGCATCCCTTCCCACCAGAAGGCTGCCGCCGCTGCCGAAGAAGATCAGCCGCTTTGCACTGCGTATCTGGTCTGCCACCTTTGTCAGCAAAGGCAGGTCAATACCCGCAAGGGTCCTGTTTAATACATTTACCTCTGAGGCAAAGATTTTCCTGCAGATGGTCTCCGGATCATCTCCCTGCTCCAGGCTGGGATTAAAGTGCTTGTCCCTGGGCAGCACATCTCTGGCTGCATTCACCTTGAAGTCCTGGTACCCTTTATATCCCACACTTTTACAGAACCTCACCACAGACGCATCACTCACGCCTGCCTCTTCCGCAAGCTCTGTTATATTATAGTTCAGCACTTCCTCATAATGCTCCAGTATATAAGATGCCAGTTTCATTTCTGTATTGGTAAGCAAGTGCATTCTCCCCAAAATTTTTTCCTTGCAGCTTCCTCCTACCACAATCCACGCTCCTCTTTGAACTATTTTTACAATTTACAGAAAAATCATATCATATTTGAAAAAAATTTTCAACACCAATTTCTTTTTACACATGCGCAGCTCAAACCCCTGTGTTCTTTTCTCTATGATTCCCATCCCGTAAGATCCCGTAACGTACTGATGATCTTCTCCATATCGATTGGTTTGGCAATATGGGCGTTCATGCCGGAATCCAGGGACTTCTTCACATCCTCTGAAAAGGCGTTGGCTGTCATGGCAATGATCGGGAGCTGGTCTGTATCCTGTCTCCCCAGGGCACGGATGCGGCGGGCCGCCTCGCATCCGTTCATGACCGGCATGCGGATATCCATAAGGACCGCGTGGTATCTCTCCGGATTCTCCCGCACCATATCCACTGCCTCTCTTCCGTTCACGGCCTGTTCCACCTGCGCTCCGGCCATACTGAGCAGCTCCCGGGCGATTTCCCGGTTCAGCTCATTGTCCTCGACCAACAGGACCTTCATATCCCTGAGGGGCGTTTTATCCAGGATATCTGTGACCTTTCTGTCTGTATCCGGCTTCTGGGAAACTGCATTCCTGTCCTGTAACTCCAGATACAGCGTCACTGTAAAACGAGTCCCTTTTCCCGGACTGCTGTGAACCTGCACATCACCCTGCATCATGCTGACAAGCCCTTTTACAATGGACATGCCAAGGCCGGTCCCCTGGATGTTCTTCACGCGCTCATCGTTGGCGCGCTCAAAGGGATCATAGACATGCTCCAGAAATCCCTCATCCATTCCGATGCCGTTATCCTCCACAATGAACTCAAATTTACCATAACCGCATATGTCAGACGCCTTCTCTCTGACGGCAATACCGATACATCCGCCGTCCGGGGTATATTTCACCGCATTTGTTATGAGATTCAGCAGGATCTGCCGGATACGGCCGGTGTCCCCCTGCACATTCCCGTGTATGATCTCATCTGTACATACGGTAAGCCTATGGCTCTTTTCCTCTGTCTCATGCCCGATTATAGTGCCGATATCACGCATCAGTTCCTGCAGGCAAATAGATTCCCGGGCAAGGATTATTTTGCCCGTCTCAATCCTGGTCATATCCAAAACTTCATTGAGAAGCTTCAGAAGATGCTCACTGGAAACACTGATCTTATCCAGGCAGTCCTGTATCTTCTCCGAATCCCCCGCATTTGCCTGGGCTATGGCGGTCATCCCCACAATGGCATTCATAGGGGTCCGGATGTCATGGGACATTCTGGCAAGGAAGCTGGTCTTGGCCTCATTGGCAGTCCTGGCTGATTCGTAGGCTGTTAAAAGGGCCTGGCGGTTCTTCTCATCCTCCGCACGTCTGGCATCCACGTTCCGCATCAGCAGCAAAAAACCGCCGCCGGTATCCTGCTCTATGAGCGCTGAATAATACGAATAGTAGTGAAGCTGGTGTCTCTTATCCCACATGCGCAGTTCGCCTTCCAGCCACCTTCTGTCCCGGTAGCTCTCCTCCCGGTAGAGGCTTTCCAGGACTTCCCTGTCCTCCTCATAGACACACTTCCTAAGCTGCGCCGTATAGTCCGCAAAACTGCCGTTCCGCCTGAACTCCATACTCTTCTCCGCATAGTGGACACAGTGGTATTCCGTTCTTCCCACATCCACACTGACAGCCAGCGTGTACATTCTGGACACTGCCACCTGGGCGATCATCTGGTCATAATGCTGCTCCATCTCCGCATTCTGGTCGTCAAAAGCCATGATGACAATAGGACTTTCCACACCGGATACGGCAAAGGGCAGAAGGAGTATCTGCCTCCAGTCACCGGATGCCACACGGTAGGTATATTCCACACGGCTCCCCTGGCCGTTCAGCCGCTCCGGCAGCCTGTTTCCTGATGCCAGCTCCAGAAAATATTTTCTGTACTCCGGAAGCACACTCCCTGAGGCATAGACGCACAGGAACTCCCGAAGGCTGGAACAGCCGCTCACGTATCTGCCGATTTCCTGGTAATCCTTTATGGTCTTGATCTCCTCTGTCTCTATATTGCACAGATAAATCCCTTTGTACCGTTCACTTAACGTCCTGATGACCGCATCGGATTCCTGCTCGGCCCTGATGGTGTCTGTGATATTCTGGTGATAACCCCGCAGCCGGATTCCCTCTTTATAGCTGTCATCCTGTACACCGCCGCAGCGGACATAGATCCTTCCCCATTTCGGATGTCTCCAGGGGTATTGTACCTCCGCACGCCTGTGGCTTATCATCTGCTCCACCACTTCCTGGACCTGCGGATAATATTCCGGCACGATCCTGTCATACCAGGCCCTGTAGCAGACCTCCGGTTCCGGCTCCTCATCCAGACCCAGCAGCCCCAGCATGGCTCTGTCTGCGTACATCCTGGGTTCTTTCCCTTCTTCTATCTCTATGATCCAGAGTCCTGTCTGCGCCTGCTGAAGGACCTCCTGAATCATTGTTATATCCCCGAAATGTTCCAGCATAACTCTATCCCCTTTTCTGAATGCTGCCCGTTCACGCGCTAAAACCTATGTACAGTATACTACAAAATATTTCCCAATACTATCCTGGAGCAGTGTTTTTTTCTCCTCCCTCTGCATAGAATACTGGTTGAATACGAATAATAAGGCTGGTCAATCCATGTCGAAATTTTCCATACTGGTCAATCGGGAGCGCCCCCTGCCAAAAGGCTGCATTCCGCAAAATCTGACTGAACCCGCGATTCCCTTTCAAGCACCTCCCGGTGACGCCAAACGGCTCCTGGTCAGGGAGGCAGCCGCAGCCGCTGAAAAACTGTTTGCCCGTGCCCGGGAGGAGGGGCTCTGTCTGTGCGGTATCTCAGGCTACCGTCCCTACACCCGCCAAAGTGAACTGTACCGGGCAGCTCTTGCGAAAAACACCTCCATGACCGCCGTAGCGCCTCCGGGATGCAGTGAACACCAGACAGGCCTTGCCCTGGATGTATCCTGTCCCTCTGAAGACTACGAGCTGGAGGAGACCTTCGCCCTGACGCCGGAGGGCAAATGGCTCAATACCTATGCCTCCCACTTCGGTTTTATCCTCCGCTACCCAAAAGGAAAGGAGTCGGTCACCGGATTTCCCTATGAGCCCTGGCATATCCGCTATGTAGGGGACCCCCTTGCCCTTTACCTGTCCCTCACCGGATTGACCCTGGAAGAATACTACTTGTTATAATTAGACGAAAATATGTTACTGTTCACTGCGTGCCCAGCAACACGCTTCGCGATGCACAGATATGGAGCATTTTGCTCCACATCGCGCTGGCTGCCTCGGGATTTTCATGCCTTCGGCCTGAAAACACCTCGCGGGACAGTGGTATGTGAACAGTAACGAAAATACGTAACAGTTCAGACAAGCTGAACTGTTACGCATCCAGCCATTAAGAATCGCTTTGCGATGGGCTGGATGCCTGTCTCCGGTACGTTTTCATACGGTCAGCGCAGTAAATGCGCAGACCTGTCTGAACTGTTACGAAAATACACCAAACAAACCGGCAAAATGCCAGTGTATCCTTGCATTTTGCACAAAAAGTGCTATAATATCACCAAGGCTGACGCAATCCCGGAGAACAGACTGATTTTCAAGGGAAGGCAGACAGATAAAGCTATTGCAAAGGAGCACTATAGTATGAGAGCTTTGAATTTAACATTACTGACCGATTTATATGAGCTGACCATGATGCAGGGTTATTTTAAGAACCCTACTGACCAGGTAGTCGTTTTCGATGCCTTTTACCGAAAAAATCCGTGTGACGGAGGATACGCCATTGCTGCCGGACTTGAACAGATTATCGAATATATTCGCGACCTCCACTTCACCCCGGATGACATCGACTACCTGAAATCTCTGAAGATCTTCGACGCAGATTTCCTGGAATACCTGCGGGGCTTCCATTTTACAGGTGATATCTACGCCATTCCGGAGGGGACCGTAATCTTCCCAAGGGAACCTCTTGTGAAGGTCATTGCCCCTGTTATGGAGGCCCAGCTTATTGAGACAGCTCTGCTGAACATTCTGAACCACCAGAGCCTGATCGCCACAAAGGCCTCACGGGTGGTATATGCTGCCAAAGGGGACGGAATCATGGAATTCGGCCTGCGCCGCGCTCAGGGCCCGGACGCGGGGATCTACGGCGCCAGAGCCGCTATGATCGGCGGATGTGTCGGCACTTCCAATGTGCTGACCGGTCAGATGTTCGACGTGCCCGTAAAAGGAACCCATGCCCATAGCTGGATCATGAGTTTCCCTGACGAATACACCGCGTTTAAGGCGTACGCAAAACAGTACCCCAACGCCTGCATTCTGCTGGTGGATACCTATGACGTGCTGGATTCCGGCGTGCCCAATGCCATCCGTGTATTTAAGGAAATGCAGGAGGAGGGCATAGAGCTGAAAGGCTACGGTATCCGCATTGACAGCGGTGACCTTGCCTACCTCTCCAAACAGGCCTACAAGATGCTGGCTGACGCCGGTTTTGAGGATGCCATTATCTCCGCCTCCAGCGATCTGGACGAGTACCTGATCGACAGCCTGAAGGCCCAGGGAGCCAAGATCAATTCCTGGGGCGTGGGCACCAATCTGATCACCTCCAACGGCCATCCGGCTTTCGGCGGTGTGTACAAGCTGGCTGCCATAAAGGAAAAGGATGACGAGGACTTTGTTCCCAAGATCAAGCTTTCCGAAAATGTAGAAAAGGTGACAAACCCGGGAAACAAGACCGTTTACCGGATATATGACAAGGCCACCGGTAAAATCCGGGCGGACCTGATCTGCCTGGCGGACGAGACCTTTGACACGGAAAAAGACATGATTATTTTTGACCCCATGGCTACCTGGAAGAAGACCAAGATTGCCGGCGGCACCTATACACTGCGCGAACTTCTGGTTCCTGTATTCCTGAAGGGTGAATGTGTCTACACCTCCCCCTCCGTCATGGAGATCCGCGATATATGCGCCAAAGAAAAGGAAACTCTCTGGAGTGAGACCATGCGTCTCGTCAATCCCCAGGAAGTCTACGTGGACTTATCTGACAAGCTGTACGCGATCAAATCCAGACTTCTGGAGGAGATGGGCGAAGCTGCCATCGAATAAAGATTTGTACATGAAAAATGCACCTGTCCCCGAATCCCTCTTACCGATTCCGGACAGGTGCACTGTTTTTTTCTTTTCCCTACTGTTCCATCTGACGTCCCAGAAATCCGGAAGCCGCCTGGGCAAGCTTCAGCTCTGTCTCCGTAAATGCCCTGCCGCCCTCTCTTCCAAGCAGGATCACAATGCCGATGCTGTCCCCGGCGCATGTGATGGTGCTGTATGCCTGCGAGCTGTAATCATACCGGTCATCCTCCACCACTTTCAGGAACCCCTTGTCTGTGACAACATCATTTCCCCTGTCAGCGATCACATCCTCCAGCTCAGAATGTATCCTTTTTCCCAAATATTCCTTGGAACCGCTTCCTGCAGCGGCGATCACCTGGTCATGGTCACAGATGCATACCATACATCCGGCTACCTGGGCCAGGCTCTCTGCATACTCCTTTGCAAAATTCCCAAGCTCTCCAATGGGTGAATATTTTTTCAGGATGATCTCCCCTTCCCGGTCCGTAAAAATCTCCAGGGGGTCACTCTCTCTTATACGCAGTGTTCTTCTGATTTCTTTCGGAATTACCACACGCCCCAAATCGTCGATTCTTCTGACTATACCTGTAGCTTTCATAAAAAAATTTCCTCCATTTTACACTATGACATTTATCTTCTTTAACTTCACCTTCGCCTGAACGAATGGTAACTTTGGCAGTTAAATGTAGTATTTGTAAAATAGAGGAAACTATACATTTTTTGTTATTTTTAATCTATGCTGTTTTCGCCTTCATCCCAAAGACTTCCTTTAAATCAGCCGCTGCCGTAAGTGAACCCAGCAGGATCACGATCCCGCAGATGACGCTCTTCACATCCGGCATCTGGCCCAGGAACACAAGTGCCAGCACGATGGACCAGGCAGAGTATGTAATATCCAGAGCCATGCCTCTGGCGGCTCCCAGTGTGTTGATGGCTTTATAGTAGCACAGGTAAGAAGCTGTGCCGAAAAATGCGGATATGAGAATGATCGCCGTAGTTTTTGTAAACGCAATATCCGCGGTGAATCCCCATCCCTTAATGACCGTGAGGATCACAGCCCCATAGAAAACAGCGCTGGTCATCTGACGGATCATCAGGGCATGTTCGTTGTTCACATTCGGGTCCTTCATGCCGTAAGCACAGATCACCACCTCAACAGCCCAGCCCACCACACAGAGTAGCGCGCACGCAAATCCCAGTCCGAAATTGCTGATCTGATTGCCGCCCGGTGTATATCCAAGGGCCACCATACCGCCGATACTCACAATAAATCCCGCGATCTGAACAGGCTTCATCCGCTCTTTCAGGAAAATATAGGACAATACCGCGCCCAATGCCGGAAACATGGCGGAGATCATGGCTGTGTAGGTCGCACCCAGATACTTGATGGCAAATACATACCCGGTCATACCAATCGGCCCGCCGAACAGAGCACCCAGTATAATGAATTTGCCGCTCCTGGTCTTCAGTGCCCGCACCACATTTTTCATCTGTTTTCTGACTCCCATATAGAAGAGCATCCATACTGCAGAGCAGAAATCATGCAGAAAGGTACTCACAAAAGGCGCCAGAAAAATTGCCTGTTCCGTGCTCACAAAGGGTGTCATAGCAAGGGCGATTCCCAAAATAATGGTATCTGCCGCCCAGAAGATACCTGCTGCCAAACCTGTAATCATCTTATACTCTCCATTCTTTCAAAACCACACACCGGACTGCCCTGCTGCTTTCAGGCCTATGACCTGCCGCTTCCCTGCATTGCATATCTGGCGATATTTCCTGCTTCGTAATCATACTGGTAGGCACCGCCCGGTGCCAGAAACTGTATGCCCGATACGGAACCGTCCGCGCGCTTTGCCGGATTGATACTGTGTATCTCACTTTCCCTGCATCCCAGCGTCTCTGCTATGTATTCCATGATGCGGGAACCGGAATGATCCCTGTAGACACTGTCAAATTCCCGCAGCTCCTCCAGGGAATCGAACTCGTAGATATTCCTCTCATCACATTTTTTCAGTTTCATGGGAAGCTTCTCTATGTTCTCCAGATAGATATTCTCCCACAATTTTTCCGCAGTCTCCGGCTTCCCGTACGCCTCATCCAGAATCTCCAGAAACTGCCGGGTGTACTCCTCTGTCCAGAAGGCAGGACCGTTCATGTACCAGGAATCCCTGCCTCCGATCACCACTGAGGTGATGATTCCCTCCTCATTTTCCTGCATACACCACTCATTCGTCTCGCCCTCCGCATAAAGAGCGGAGTAAAAGCTGCCGTCCGCCTTCTTCTCAAAAGGGTTCTCATTAAAGTAATTATCTGCGCAGCATATATAGGTATTGTGCAGATATTCCCTCACCGCGTAGATGGAGCTGTGGTTGTTCTTCCTGTCATACTCCGGGTTGTGGACCAGAGTGACACCCAGCTTTTCCTTCAGATACTCAAACATTTCTGCCTTGTAGCCCGTCACCACGATGACTTCATCAATACCCGCCTCGCGGAGCTGGCAGATTTGACGTTCGATCAACACTTCACCTCTGACGGGAATCAGAGCTTTGGGCATCTCATATGAGATCGGAGCAAATCTGCTGGACAGACCCGCTGCCAGAATCACTGCATTTTCTGCCTGATAAGACATATCACTGTTCTCCTTCCAATCCCTGCTTTACATACCTGTAATATTCTTTTGCATATCCGTACTGTCTCAGAGAGTATTCCCCGAACTCCACGCCTTCATGCCTCTTGAACTCACACCAGTTGCTCCACAAAAAACCGCAGACCGCAATGTAGGCGTATATCTTAAGCCTTACCTCTTCCCTGCACCCTTCCGTATAGTAGGCATCTATCAGCTCGTCCACCTTATCCTTCTCGTACAGGGCATAAATGGCGAACATGGCAATATCCACATCCTCATCCTGCATGCCGGCATACTCCCAGTCGATCAGGGATATTTTCTCATTCTCCCCCTCACCCTGCATCAGGAAATTATCCGGAACTGAGTCTATATGGCACAGAATCCAGTTCTTGGGCTGTTCGTCAATAAATTTCTTTAATTCATATACCTTTTCCTTGGTCCTGTCGTAGTCGCGGTAACAGGATGGCTCTCCTTTCCACAGACTCTCGTAGAACTCGATCCTCTCAAAGATATCAAAGGTATGTCCCGCCTTAAGGCCGCTGCTGTGGAATTTCCTCAGCACCTTCATGCACTTCTTCACATCCTCAGGGTTTTCCGAGTCGCAGCACCTGGCGCCTTCCAGGTACTCCGTCAGCTTGCAGCCGCTGTCCGGGTCAAAGTAACGGATGGTATCGCTGAGCTTTAAATCCTTTATGACCTGATACACCTCATATTCCTGCCTGCGGTTGATGAGCTGTTCGGTTCCCTCCCCCGGGATTCTCATAATATAGCTCCTGCCCCTGCAGGAAAACCGGAAGGAACGGTTTGTCATGCCCTTCTTCAAAACCTCTATCTGTTCAATCTCTTTCAATTCACAGTCCAGTGCCCCTGCGATCTCCTGCAGAATTCCGGAGTTGAGCTGCTTTGACTCCTCGTCCAGCTCTCTGAGCTGCTCATATGTATTAATCTCATACACTTCCCTGGCCGGAACCACTCTGGCGGAGACCGTCATCTTCTCCCTGTCCATAAGGGCCGCCTCCCAGAACGCATTGTTGAAGGATTTTCTCCCGGTCAACTCCCGGATCCTGGTTCTGAGCCGCTCCGCGTCCCGTTCCAGAATATAGGCAATCCCTATCATGCCGTTTCCGCTCTTCTCCGCATCCACTGCCACCAGCTCCAGCTTCCGGTTCACCCGCACATCGCTCTCGTCATCCACCAGATCGGTGACCATATACCAGGAATACAGTTCTCTGTCGGAAAAAGGATTAAAGCTGCACCACACATCACAGGGAATGATATATGTATTGGAAATCCTGTCTGCTGCCAGCTTCAGGGAGTGGAGATTGTTCTTATCCCCGTATTCCCGGTTGACGATCAGATTGACGCCGTACTGGTCAATCAGGTATTCATACTGCTCCTTCATAAATCCCACAACGATATCAATCTTATGTATGCCCGCCTCATGAAGCTGCCGGATCAGGCGCTCTATAAGCGGTTCTCCGCCTACCTCTATGAGTCCCTTGGGAATCTCACGGTTGATGGGGACCATGCGCACCCCGTATCCAGCCGCCAGGATAATGGCGTTCTTTGGCTTCTTCTGCTGTATTTCCTCCACTGCCCTGTCTGTCAGAGTATACTCCTTATTCAGATACCCGTCCTTCACCAGAGCGGCCAGCGACTGATTGACTTTTCCCAGGGAATATCCTGTGCTCTCTGACAGGGTTCTCTGGTTGTGGTAGCCTTTATCTATAATTGCGTTCATTACGTCGTATTCTTGTATATTCATGTAATTATATTTTCTCCTTTTCATGAACATTGTGGTTTTATAATAGCACTCCCTCTGCCCTATTGTCAAGATTTTTCTACCCACAAAGTGCCGCTCTCCCGGCACATATTCTTTTTCCAAGAGCTTTCCACGCAAAAAAGACCCGCCAGACGGAAAATTTCATCCGAATCTGACAGGTACTTTCTCCATTATTTATCTTCCGGACGGTTATATGTCCAGATTGGCGTAAAATTCTTTTATTTTTGCCTCCTGGTAGGTTCCGGCAAAGGTGCCCTCCAGGAAATGCTGCAGCCCTTTCTCCGCAAATTCCTCCCAGGACTCCATCTCCTGGTATGCCAGAACAGGGTAAAACAGGACACCTGTGCTCTCTGCCGCCATTTTGTCTGCAGGGGCATCCCCGATCATGAGCACATGGGCTTTCTCATAGCCCCGCTCTGTCAGGGACTGAAGGCATGCCTCCTTTGTGCCGGACTCCTGGGACAGAAGCAGATCTGTGTATTCCATAAGACCGCTGTCCTCCCATTCCCTGCGGATTTCTTTGCCGTTGGAGGCTGTGACGATCACCACATCAGCTTTGCCTTTCATGAGCTTCAGGGCATCCTCCACACCGTCAAAGGGTGACTTTCTGCTGTTGGAGAGCATCACAATGGAATCATTGACCAGTCTTGACCACTCCAATGCTTTCTTCATGCAGATACTGTCTGTTCTCTCATATGCCTCCCTGAGGCTTTCATCTGACAGCTCATCTGTTGTCTGGACCCAGTAGATCAGCTCATCCAGACCGTCCACCCTGGCGTAATTCTCGTTAATCTCCACCAGAATCTTAGCCAGCCCCTTAAACCGGTTGATTCCCCGGCTTCTGCTCAGCAGGTTGATCTTCCTCCAAAGCCGTACAATATCCTCCCTGTAATCCCCCAGATCCCATTCATGCACAAGGCACGGCGCAAAGCAACGCATATGTTTTACATCCATAGTGTCCATGGCACAGCCATCAGAGTCAATACATATCAAAAAGTCCCTGGACTTTTCAAAATCCTTTGCTACATTTTTCATTCTCCTGCCCTCCATTTACAACATAATAATTATATCTATTATACTATCTTCTTATTCATGCCGCAATAAACATACTTCCGGCACTTTGCAGAAATATTGAAGTTATCTTTGTATAACTTGCAGAATCATGTTTTTCCGGTAGGAATTTTTCAAAAAAAATGTTATACTGTTGCAAGCAAATACCGTTACGCAAAGGAGAACAAGATATGCCAGAATACAATTTCGACGAATATATTGACCGGACCGGGTCCAATTCCATAAAACACGCGTTTAAAAAGGAATATCATGTGCCGGAGGACGTTATCCCCCTGTGGGTAGCCGACATGGATTTCCGCTCACCCAAAGAAGTCTGTGACGTGATCGCGGAGGCCGGAAAATTCGGTATCTTCGGCTATGCCGGTGTGCACGATGATTATTTTGAAGCCATCCACGCCTGGATGCTGAAACGCCACGGCTGGGATGTGAAAGAGGAGTGGATGGTCCGCATCCCCGGTGTTGTCTGCGCCATTGCCACGGCTGTGCGCGCTCTGACAGAGGAGGGGGACGGCGTCATGATCATGCAGCCGGTCTATCATCCCTTTAAGAATGTACTTGTGGCCAATAACAGAAAGGTAGTGAAGCACTGCCTGAAAACCGGAGAGGACGGCCGTTTCCATATTGATTTTCAGGTAATGGAGCGCCAGATCGCTGAGGAGGACGTCAAAATGCTGGTCCTCTGCACGCCCCACAACCCGGGCGGCCGTATCTGGGATAAGGAAGAGCTTGAGAAGATCGCGGATATCTGTCTGCGCCATCAGGTCTATGTGGTCGCCGATGAGATCCACCACGATTTCATCCTGCCGGGCCACACTTTCACAGAGTGGGCATCTGTAAGTGAGGAGATGAACCAGCACAGCCTTATCTGCACTGCTCCCAGCAAAACCTTCAATATTGCGGGCCTGGGCCTGTCCAACATCTTCATTCCGAATGAAGAGATTCGCAAAGCCTTTGAAAAAGAGATCTCACGCGCCAGCATAGAGGCCGGCAATGTCATCGCCCTGGACGCCTGCAAGGCAGCCTATACTTACGGCGAGAACTGGCTGAATGAGCTGCTGGAATACCTGGAAGGAAACGTTGCACTTGTCCGCAGCTTTCTGAAAGAGAATCTGCCCCAGATCAAACTCATGGAGCCGGACGGCACCTATCTGATCTGGCTGGATTTCTCCGCCCTCGGAATGGACAGTGACGCCCTGGATGAATTTCTTATCCACAAAGCCAAAGTATGGCTGAACAAAGGCTCCATGTTCGGTGACGGGGGCGAGCGCTGCTTCCGGATGAACCTGGGAAGCCCACGCCATGTGATCTTAAAGGCACTGGAACAGATCAAAGAGGCAGTTGACACACTGGAAATCCAATAAAATAATTACGGGCAGTTCCGCCGGAAGCTGTATCTTCCCGGCGGGACTGCCCTTTTTGATTTCTCATAGCTCTCTCTCCTGCTGCCGGCCCCGGCTTATGCGCCTGGCATCCTGAAACAGCTCTATATCTTCCCTTGTGACTTTAATATTCGTGATATAATTCTTTCCTTGGGGCGTTGTCACGCTGACTTCCACCACGGTCCCCTCCTGAAGTGCATCCGCGGATACAGATTCCAGAAATCCCCGGACTTTTGGATGGCGTTTTTCAAACTGTGCCATAGCCGATCTGGCCTGCATCATTTTTATCGGATTGAATCCCATACTGTTTTTCTCCTTTATCCGCCTTACACAAGTCTCCCAGACCTGCCCGCCGGCTTTTGCCGTCTGCCGTTTATTCTTCCGGGCATCATGCATTCTGTGTACTTTTGGCATAGTCATTGTTTGATAAAGTATTATATCATGAATTTTCTGCATTAATATGCAATTTCCCTAATTTATTGAAATTTAATATTTACCGGGGAAGAATCCGGCCTGAAAACACCTCGGGGGACAGTGGCATATGAACAGTAACAAAAGGGTACCGCAAATCTGCAGTACCCTTGAATATCCGTATATTTTGATTTTTTATTTGTACATTTTCATGTAGTCGCCGTGTGCGTCAATAAGCTCGTCACACATTTTCACAATATCGTCAATGCTCAGTTCCGCGCCTGTATGCGGGTCCATCATGGCAGCCTGGTAGATGTATTCTTTCTTCTTGGTCGCTGCTGCTTCGATGGTCAGTAACTGTACATTGATATTGCTCATGTTCATGGCTGCAAGCTGTACCGGCAGTCTTCCGACTCTGCAGGGGTTCACACCTGTTCCGTCAACCAGGCAGGGAACTTCCACACAGGCGTCTGCCGGAAGGTTCTCAATGGAACCGTTGTTGATCACATTGCCGCCGATCTTGTACGGCTGGTTGGTCACAACTGCCTCCATAATATAGGAAGCATATTCCTTGCTTCTGTCATGGGTGATCTTACCGTCCTTGAGGATGCTGTTTCTCTCCTCTTCCCATCCCTTGATCTGCTCAATACATCTTCTCGGATACTCATCCAGCGGAATATTGAATTTCTCGATCAGTTCCGGATATCTGGATTTGATGAAGAACGGATTGTACTCTGCATTGTGCTCACTGGACTCTGTGCAGTAATATCCAAGGTGTTTGATATATTCAAAACGAACCATGTCGTCATGTTTCTGTGCTGCATTCATCTCTGCTGCTCTTCTGCGGATCTCCGGATACAGATCATTGCCGTCCTTATCCTTGATGTCCAGCAGCCATGCCATATGGTTGATACCCGCAATGGTCTCCACACGGCCTTCCAGCTTGTCCTTCATATCCAGCTTTTCGAGCAGCTTCTCTGAACATACCTGAACGCTGTGGCACAGACCTACGGTCTTCACGCCTGTGTAACGCTGCATATATCCGGACAGAATGCCCATGGGGTTTGTGTAGTTTAAGAAAAGTGCGTCCGGGCAGACCTCTTCCATATCTCTTGCAAAACCTTCCAGTACCGGAATGGTACGAAGCCCTCTCATGATACCGCCGATTCCCAGTGTATCTGCAATGGTCTGACGAAGGCCGAATTTCTTCGGGATCTCAAAATCTGTGATGGTGCAGGGATCATATCCGCCCACCTGGATAGCATCTACAACAAATGTTGCATCCCGAAGCGCTTCTTTTCTGTTCTCCACGCCCAGATAAGTTTTGATGTGTGCACGTCCCTCGTTTACATTTTTGTTGATTGCATTGAGGATGATCTCGGAATCCTCCAGACGTTTTCTGTCAATATCATATAATGCGATCTCACTGTCACACAGTGCCGGGCTGCACATACAGTCGCCAAGTACATTTCTTGCAAATACGGTGCTTCCTGCACCCATAAAAGTAATCTTAGCCATTTTATCATTTCCTCCGTTTCTGTTGTTTTCTGATGGTTCTTATTATATAATCAGAGCAGAAAATATTCTATCTTATTTGTTTCTTATAATTGTAAAAATGTTGCATATAGGTAATTATTCGGATAAAGGAGTGAGCAAAATGAACCCAGAACCATCCGGTACCCTGTCCATCTATTTCTGCGGCACCGAGCCATGCGCCCCCGGACATGCCTTTGGCCCGGCTGTCCGTCCCCACTATCTCATCCACGTGGTGCTGGACGGAAAGGGGATCTATAAGCGAAACGGGGAGACCTATCATCTGAAAGCAGGGGATGCTTTCCTCATCTCCCCTATGGAGTCCACCTATTACCAGGCTGACGAAAAGGAGCCGTGGCGGTACGCCTGGGTGGGATTTGACGGCATGAGTGCGAAAGACCTGCTGGAGAGAACATGTTTCCGGAACTCCTGTGTGTACTTCTGTCCCCATGACGAAAAAAAGAGAGAGGCTGTCATTGCCCATGTTCTGGAACTTCTGGATTCCTTTCTCTCCCGGGGGCAGAACAGCCTGACTCTGTTAGGACATTTTTTCCAGCTCCTGGGCACCATGCAGAGCCCGGAGCCGGCCGGACGGGAAGAATATCCCCGCCAGTATCTGGCAAAAGCCATGGAATATATGAACAACAACTACAGCTACAATATACGAATCTCTGATATTGCATCCTATATCGGTGTGGACCGCTCTTATCTGTACCGCATTTTTATGGAGGAGGAACACATCTCACCCAAACAGTACCTGATGCGTCTGCGGCTTCGCACCGCTGCCAGTATGCTGCGCTCACCCCGGTATACCATCACGGAGATTGCCTACTCCTGCGGGTTTCGGGATGCGGCTGCCTTCTGCAGCCAGTTCCGCAGGGCCATGGGATTTACACCCAGCCAGTTTCGGGAATACCTGAAAGAGGAGACAAAATATACCCAGTAGCTGAGGTTTAAAACCCTGTATTTCTGAACTCCTTTGGGGAGATTCCGGCCTTTTCCGTGAAAAACCTGGTGAACACCGCATGTTCGGAAAAGCCCAGCTCCTCGGAAATCTCATTTATATTCATGGCAGAGGACAGCAGATAGTCCTTTGCCTTCTCAAACAACATATTTCTCTGCAGAAAAATAGGGGAAATTCCGAAATACTCCTTGAATTTGTTGGAGATATAGGTGGGATTCATGTGGTATTTTTCTGCCAGTGTCTTCAGATTCATGCCTGCTGTGGGGCTTTGGGAGATATCGTCAAAAATATGCATAAATACCACCGGAATATCCGGTGCAAGCTGGGTTTTTTCTGATTTCAGGAAGCTGTCAAAGATACATGCCAGGACTTCAAGCGCCTTTGCATTTTTATAAATCATATCCGCGATCGTCTCTTCATTCTGTATGGCTTCCATATAGTCAAAGAATTTCTGTTCAAACTCGCTGCTGTTTTCCATATGGACCTTATAGGGCAGTTTGAGCAGACTCAGCACGTCTATGTTGTAAGCTGTCCTGAAGTTAAAATGCCACCACAAAAATTCCGACTCCTCCCTGGACATCTTTACATGGTCATGGATCACATTCGGAGGCACGAAAATGGCATCTCCGTCCCTGCAGCAGTACTCTCTGTCCTGGATGCGCAGAAGGGCCTCTCCTCTTTTCAGATAGGACATTACACAAAACGGCATCTGCCGGTTAAGCTGCACCATTTCTGTTCTGGTCTGGTAATCATACTCCACGATATCCAGTACCGCACGCTGTATCAAAGGTCTTAAACGTTCACTCATGCTGTCTCCTCTCTCTGCGTCCCGGACCGTGCCCCTGCGGTCACAGTCCCTCCCGGCAGGCCGTCTGAATCTTGCCCCGGAGATTACTGCTTCTTAAAAGCAACCCCCATCTTCACACTCTCCTGCGGGTTCTCCACAATATAGTGCAGATAGCTCTCATCACAGGTCTCAAAATCCACCACGGGATCAACGATATTTTCACAGGAGAACATGCCCTTACAGAGCATATCCCATGCCTCTTTGCATATCCTGTCAAAGCTCCATCTCGGGTAATCATTGTTCGGCTCACTGCATGCCCGTGAAAAGTAAAAATGACACTGGTTAAAATGTCCCTCATATCCCAGATTGATGGGAATATGGCACTCTCCCAGCCAGCCCAACATGGCGAAATTCCCGCCGTAGGCAAGGGCGCGGATTCCCTGCTCCACTGCCTTATAATTTCCGCTTGTCTCGATCACAACATCCATGCCGATTCCGTTTGTCTTATCCCTTAAAATCAGCCCGAAGTCCTCCTTTGTCGGGTCAAACGCCATATCCGCCCCATTGTCCAGCGCGGCCTGCCGCCTTTTCTCTATGGGGTCTGTCACCACAACAAGGGAAGCCCCCGCCGCTTTTGCAGCCTGGGCAGCCATAAGTCCAATAGCACCAAGACCGGAGATCAGCACTTTATCTCCCAGACGTACATGGCCATCCCGCATTCCCCCCAGGGCAAACTGAAGGGGGTCATAGCAGACTGCCTCCTTCCAGGTCATACTTTCCGGCATGACCAGGATATCCTCTGCCTTTACTGTGTGGGTGTTTTTCAGATTGCCATATCCGGCAACCCTCTGCCCCATCTCCAGTCCCTCTACGCCCTGGCCGATCTCGGTGATTCTTCCCACCCACATATTTCCCAGGCCGGACGTTCCGTCATACACAAGCTCCTTTTCTCTCGGTCTGAAAATGTGTGTATTCTCATCGTAGTAAACCTTTGCAAAGGGGTCTTTCTCATATCCGTGCAGCTCTGTGCCGTGTTTCGGTGCACCGTAATCCGATACCACCCTTACATAACCTGCCTGAAGAGGCATTTCCTGATATTCTTCCAAAACAGGCTTTCCGTTTCGTCCTAAGAGTAATTGTTTCATAATTTGTATCCTCCTTTATTTATGTAAACCTATTTTTATGCCGTCCATGCCTGCGGATTCCACCACGGTCTCCACATAGCAGAGGCTTTTATAACCTTCTTTGATGTCGCATGTTGTCTGTCTCTTTTCCCTGACACATTCCAGGAACTCCCTGACCTCGTCCAGATACGCATCCTCTTCGGAATCCACCGTCTCTGTCCTTACCCCGCCTTCACCCGTGTAGGTAAAGACTGCGTGGTTAAAGTCATGGAAATCAGCGGTGACTTTCTCATATACCACCTTGAAGCTGCCGACCCATTCCCCCGGAATCTCACAGTTATTGGCAGTGATAGCAGCCACAGCACCGTTGGTAAATCCGGCAAAGGAGGCGCTCACATCCTCCACTGTGTAGTTATGGATATGGTTGTGGCATACATTTCCCATGACACCTGCGGCGTATTTTGGTTCCCCCATCAGGTAACGGCACAGATCATAGACATGGATCGCCTGCTCATAGATCTGTCCGCCGCACAGATCAACATTGATCCACCAGGGGGTGTGAAGGGAATTACAGGAATAATGTCCGTGGAACAGCACCGGCCTTCCCGCCTCGCCGGACGCGATCAGCTCTTTCATTTTCCTGACTGCTACCCCCTGTCTCATGTGAAATCCGACTCTTGTGATAATCCCGCTCTTCGCGGCGCTCTCCACCATCCTTTTCCCTGTCTCTGTATTCAGGGCAATCGGTTTCTCTATGAAAATGTGCTTTCCTCTCTCTGCGGCACGCTCAAACTGGTGGTCCTGGGCAAAGGGCGGAAGACATATAAACAGTACATCAAAATCACCTTCATCCAGCATCTTGTCAAAATCATCGTATTCCTGTATCTTTTCCTGCGGTATTTCCTCACGAAAGGCCTCTCTGGCTGCCCTGCTCCTGTCGCATACGCAGGCTATCTGCGCACCTGATTCCAGGAGCCTTTTGGCATGGCCTTTTCCCATATTTCCGGCTCCCAGTATTGCTGCTTTTACACTCATAAAATTTTTCCTCCTCTATTTTAAAATCCTTCTCTGCTCCGGCTGCTGCTATCCCTTCACGGCTCCGGCAGTGATACCGTCGACGAAACTTCTCTGGAATATGGAATATACAATGATGATGGGCACCGTACAAATGGTCACTCCCGCCGCTATCAGCGACGTATTCATAGTATATTCCCCCTGGAAATACATAAGCCCCAGAGGCAGCGTCCTGTATTTGTCGTCATACACCATCAGCATGGGCAGAAGATAATCATTCCAGGACCACATAAACTCAAAGATCAGCAGGGAAGTCAGAGCGGGTTTTGTCAGCGGAAGCATAACATACAGCCATGCCTTCCACTTCCCGGCCCCGTCAATGGTGGCCGACTCTATCAGTTCATCCGGAAGTTCCCGGAAAAATGACCGCATCATAAAGCAGGCAAACGGCATGGACAGCCCAAAGTACGGCAGTATCATAGCCTGCAGTGTGTTGATCATGCCAAGCTGCTGCACATTATAGTAAAGCGGTATGATCATGGCATTGATCGGTATCATCATTCCTATAAGAATAAAATAAAAAATCTGGTTTCTTCCTTTCCATTTCAGTTTGCCAAAGGCATACCCTGCCATGGACGAAAGCAGCAGCACAACAAAAACCCTGGGTACAGCCACCAAAATACTGTTTTTCATATAGCCGCCCATGCGCCCCGTTGTCCACGCTTCTTTTATGTATTCAAAAGTCACTGAAGTCGGAAATGCAAACGGATCATTTACGGAAGGGTCAAAGGGCTTTATTGCTGCCATCCACATCCAGAAGATGGGAAGAACGGAGACCAGCACAAATAAAATCAATATGGCATGTGTCAGAATACTGACCAGGTGCCGCCTGGCCGCTGCGTGTTCACTCATTTTTTCCCCTCCTCTACTCTTTGTCCGTCAGTTTCATGAAAATTCCGGAGCATACCGCAATGATCACAGCCAGAACCACAGCCAGTGCCGAACCATATCCGTAATCATTCATATTAAAAGCTGAATTATACATGTAGGTGGAAATAACCTCTGACGAGTGATAAGGCCCGCCCTTCGTCATAATATAGATCAGGTCAAATACCTTAAAGGAACCGATCAGTGAATTGGACACCAGAAGCACAATCGTCCCCTTAATAAGCGGAACAATGACATAGATAAACTTCTGAAAGGCATTTGCCCCCTCCAGTTTTGCCACTTCCAGATAGCTGGTATCAACTCCCTGCAGTGCCGCAAGAAATACCACCATATTAAATCCGTAACAGGTCCAGCTTCCCGCAAGCACCAGGAACCATATGACCATTTTCTCATCCCCAAGAAAATCAATTCCCGCGGCCCCATGCATTCCCAGAGTATCCAGCATCCTTCCCAAGATTCCGAATTCCGGATTGTAGATCCATCCCCACACGATTCCCACTGCGACAAGCGAAACCACATTCGGCATGAAATAGGTAAGGCGGTACAGAAATTTTCCTTTTACATACTTCTGCGTCAGCATCACCGCAAAGATCAGCCCCAGAAGTACGGGAACAAAGATGGTGAACAGTATCCAGATGACATTATTCCCCAATGCCTTATAAAAAATGGGGTCCTTCAGTACCCTTACATAATTATCCAGACCCACAAACTTCATGAAAGGAGCCGCTCCGTTCCATTCATGAAAGCTGATCCTCACAGTTGAAAAAATAGGTATCACCAGAAACAGGCAGTAGAACAGCAGTGCCGGAAGTGCAAAAGCAAAGCATCCCATCCAGTTTTTCAGCAACATCCTTTTTCTTTTATCCATAAAAACACCCTTCCCGCTGCACGTGACAGGGCTGCAGCTGAATCCTGCAGCCCCTCACTGATTTATGACAATAGAATGTTCACAGGTATGCTTCTGCTGCCTATTCTACTGAGTAATTTCCTGCCTCGATCTCTTCCTCAAATGCTTTCTGCTTCTGTTCCATACAGGCAGCTCCGTCGATCTTGCCCGCAATAAGCTGCTGCACGTAGTTCTGTGTCACATCATTTACCTTAGGCGGCATAAGCACGTCTATATTCTCTCCAAGGTTCTCGGAGGCGTTGATCTCATCCACCACATCTTTGAACAGTTCGCTGACTTCGTAGGAGCTGTAATCCACATCTTTCACAGAGGGGATCAGGCCTGCTTCATACCAGATTTCCATGTTGTCAGGCTGGAACATATAGTCCAGGAACTTTACTGTCTCTTCCGGATATTTTGTCTTAGAGTTTACAACCACAGCTTCACCAAGTCCCCCCGGAGGGCAGTTGTCCAGATCATCTGATGCTACCGGCACGAAGAAAAATCCCACATTGTCCTTCATATTCTCCACACACGCGGATACCAGCCAGGTACCTGTCACACGCATGGCACCTTCGCCTGCGTAGAATGCTTTATTTGCGTCCTCGGATGCCAGGCTCAGAGGCTTCTCTGTGGCATATCCCCTTTCAAACACACTGTAAAGTTCATCGAGTGCTGCCCCGAATCCTTCGCTTGTCCAGGGTATTTTTCCCGCTACCGCTTCTTTTACTCTGTCCGCTCCCACAAAACTGTTCAGCCAGATTGACTCATAGTGGAATCCCGGCCACTGCTCTTTGTCGTCCATGATAAGCGGGGTGATGCCTTTGTCTTTAAACTTCTGGCAAATCTGAATGAATTCTTCGTAAGTCTCCGGTTCTTCTACGCCTTCCTCCTCGAACATTTTCTTGTTGTAATATACGCCCAGCATTTCCAGCTCATTGGCTATACCGTACAGCTTGCCGTCATACACGGTCTTCTCCAGTGCCCAGTCATGGAATCTGTCATCCCATTTGTACTGTTCCCTGTAGTCGCTCAGATCCATTGCCAGCCCGGCATTTGCCAGAACTCCCAGGTAACCGGCACCGGCGTCATAACTGAAGATATCCGGTCCTTCCCCGCTGTTGATGGCAGGCTTGATGGTATTTCTCAGGTCTGCTACCTTGAAAGCGGTACGCTTGATGGTAACATTGGGATTTTCCTTCTCGAAATTCTCGATGATGGTGTCTATCATTTTCGCTCCGGCACCCTCTGTCCTTAAATCCCACATGTTCAGTTCAATTTTTTCTGTGGAAGCAGCATTGTCCCCCGAGTCACCTGCATCCGTTTTTGTCTCTGTCTTGGTTTCAGCTGTATCGCCCTCTTTTTCCGTTCCGGGCGTACACCCTGCCAACATTGTCCCCACAAGCACCAAACCGGTTAATACCTTCCATTTTCTTTCCATAAATACATCTCCTTTGCATAATATTTAATATTTTTGGTACGTTTAATATAGCATTTCTTGTAGAAAATGTACTTACCACTCTTTTTCCTGTTCTTTGCAGTTTTACATATTTGGGTAATATCTTTGCAGATTTACATATTTTTCTTCGATTTTGGCTGTTTGCATGGTGTATTTTTCTGCGGAAATACTGTAGAATTGCAAAGGATTTTGTTATTGATTAATTTTTCTGATAAATACGATTATTTAATTATCAGATACTTTTTCTAAATTAAATATTTTTTGCGCTGAATAGCCAAATAATCATCAAGGGGATTTCCTTTTGGAAAAAGAAATGCAAAAAAGCAACTGTCCGGCAGTTTTATACCGGGCAGTTGCTTTTGGGGTAAGATTCTGTTATTAAATTATTCCGTAATGTTTCAGCGCATGATGGATTCCATCTTCCTCGATTCCCTTTGTCACATAACTGCAGTACGGGAGGATCTCTTCTTTGGCATTTCCCATTGCAATACTGTTCTTTACTGCTTTCAGCATATCCAGATCATTTTCACTGTCGCCTACAGCAAAGCAGTTCTCCATATCCGCATCCAGGTGACTGCACATAAACCGGATTCCTGTAGCCTTTGTGTAATCTTTCTGCGTCACCTCCCAGACATTGCGGCCCCGGGGGATACAGTAAAAATGTTCATCCAGAAATACTTTTATCTCCCCGGCTGCTTCTGTGTCCGGAAGGAATATAAGGCATTTATCATAAGTCTGGTTTTCATCGCAAAATAACTCTTCGATATTTCTCCCTTTCGCCGCAAATATCTGTATTGCCTCCTGAAGCCATGGATTGGGGTAACTGAAATCAAAATATATGGCCTTATCCGCCTCATAAAATACAGGGATTTTGGCATCCCTCAGCATATTTGCCACTTTCACGCACATGTCATGGGGAATTGCGGATTCCAGCAGCTTTTTGCCTCTGTAATAAATGTGGGTGCCGCAGCCACAGACATATCCGTCAAAATCCATGGAACGGATTTCCTCACTGATACTGTAATACGTCCTTCCGGTATTGACAAACACCTGGTGCCCGTTTCTCTTTGCCCCTGCAATCGCAGCCCTGGTACTGTCGGGTATGATCCCGGAGGGCTCCATTGCAAGTGTGCCGTCTATGTCAAAAAATATTAGTTTACTGTCCATAATCTCTCCTTAATGTTAAAGTCCGCTTTTTTAGGTGTCTTACTGCATATAAAAACCACCCTTAAACCTTTGCATGTCAGGGTGGTATCCTTTACTTTCAGAGGTCAGCCGCGCTTGGCTGTTGTGTTCTTTTCCGTCTTCAATTTATCATATTTCTGTTAAGAATTCAAGCGATTATTGCCGGTCGTTATTGACGCTGTTATTGCTGTGTTGCTGTCCACACGCCACTGTCCCGCAAGGTATTTTCAGGCCGAGGGCACGAAAATCCCGAGGCGGCCAGCGCGATATGGAGCATTCTGCTCCATATCTGTGCATCGCGAAGCGTGTTGCCGGGCACACAGTAAACAGTAACATTGCTGCGCCGGCAAGTGGTTACTGACTGCGCCGCGCCCGGCAGTTACCAATCCATTCTCCTGCTAAACTACACTAAGTTTTACATGTAAACCGGAAATACCTGTTGCCGGCAGAAAAGGCCTGTGCTAAAATTAAAAAAAGCATATTTTCTGGATCATCTTTCTATTTTTGAATCAGTCTTGGGATTCATAATATCTTATATCATTTCATAATAACGGGTCGACGTATGTCCGGCCTGTCCTTTCGGAAAATTCGTGCTTTTCACCACATTTTTTGCAGGAGTTTTCGGAAAGGTTAGAAACCTCCTGCGTCTATAACTAAAAAAGGAGGTTTTATATGGAAGAACGGAAACAGCAGCCGCATGCCCTGCAGTGGCATCCTGCTTTTTACGCCGGAATTCAAATTGAACTGGAAGCAGAGGCAGATCTGCTGCTCTTTGAAACGAACATCAATTGGGTACAAAACCAAAGGAAATCGATGTGCTGATCGTAAAAAAAGAAAGAGATGTTTCTATCCGGAAAAATATCGGAAGGATTTTCAGGACGCACAATATTGTGGAATATAAAAGTCCTAAAGATTATCTGAGTGTGGATGATTTTTATAAGGTTTATGGTTATACTTGTTTTTATAAGGCAGATACCGCGCAGGCTGACAGCATCGCCATCCATGATATTACCATAACCTTTGTATGCCACCGGTATCCGCGCAGTCTCATGCGGCACTTGACAGAGGAACGGGGCTATGAAATCCACAGAGAAGAGGATGGCATTTATTATATCACCGGAGATAATATCCCAATTCAGCTGATCCTGACAAAGGAACTGTCTGAGGAACAGAATCTATGGCTGAAAAGCCTGACAGATGAACTGGAAGAAACAGAGACGGCAAAACATTTGATTGAGCAGTATGGAAAGCATAAAGGTAATAACCTGTATAAATCCGTTATGGATCTTATTGTCCGTGCAAACAAAGATAAATTCAAGGAGGCGAAGATTATGTGTGAAGCATTAGAAGAATTAATGGAGGATGAACTGGAAGCTAAAAGGACTCAGGGACTGGCAGAAGGACTGGCTTTGGGAAAGGCAAAAGGACTGGCCTTGGGAGAGGCTTTGGGAAAGGCAGAGAGTATTGTGGTTCTGCTGAAGGATCTGGGTGATGTATCTGAGAAACTGCAGCGAAATATTATGGAACAAAATGACACTGAAATTCTGAACCGGTGGCTCAAATACGCGGCCAGGGCCGAGACAATCCGGGACTTTGAACAGAAAATCCAATAACGGCTAACCGGAAGCATGCTCCGCATCCGCAAACTTTAAGTCCTGTCATAAAACCTCAGCAAAGGAAATATGATAGAATAAACAACCCTTCCAGGACTTATTATGCTACATAACATTCCAATTAAAAAATTTCTGGCAATCGCTCTTCTCTTTGCCGCAGCCTACTTTGCCGGCTGTTTTATCGCTGAGGCGGTAAACGGCAGGCAGGCAGAATCCGTCTCCACCTCCGCTGACGGCAACTGGGGCCTTAGTTTTCAGGAGGAGGGCAAACCGCCTGTGGCAAATGCCACCTTCGATGAATTGAAACAGTACGATGCCTATTATGCCGAAAATACAGAAGAGAAAGTCATTTACCTCACCTTTGACTGCGGCTATGAAAACGGAAATACAGCCACCATCCTGGACGCACTGAAAAAGCACAATGCCCCTGCCACCTTCTTTGTGGTTGGAAATTTCATCTCTACCAGCCCTGATCTGGTAAAACGAATGGTCAAGGAAGGCCACACTGTGGGCAATCATTCCTTCCATCACCCGGATATGTCCAAAATATCCACCATAGATTCCTTCTCCAAGGAACTTCAGGAGTTGGAAGACCTCTACACAGAGACTACCGGTAAGCCCATGACCAAGTTCTATCGCCCGCCCCAGGGCAAATACAGTGAAAGCAACCTGAAAATGGCACAGGAACTGGGCTATAAGACTTTCTTCTGGAGTCTTGCCTATGTAGACTGGTATCAGGATAAGCAGCCTTCAAAAGAGGAGGCCTTCAGTAAACTTATCGGAAGGATCCACCCCGGCGCCGTCGTACTCCTGCACAGCACCTCCAGCACAAATGCCCAGATTCTCGATGAACTGCTGAGCAAATGGGAAGAGATGGGGTATACTTTCCAGTCATTGGATCAGTTGGTGGAAAAGAGCGGGACGGTAAAGAAGACATCTAATATTGTCTGATACAGATTATCTGACATCTCCGGCCAGGATAAACGTATGAAATAAGAATAGCAGACAAACGTCAATAAGCCTGCCCTGTACTTAACCGTCAGGCAGGCTTATTGCTTACTTAAGGTCAGCCGCTTTATGTGCGGCTGTTCCTTTTCTAACTATAATATAGCATTATGGAGGCAATATTTATACCGTAATTTTCCTCTTTTCATGCTCCGCAGCAACTTCCTCAACAGATTTCTCCTGAAGTCTCACTGCTCCTTTATATCCCTCTTTCGTAGGAATCAAATCGCCCTTTGCCAGGTTCTCTTTTGCCTGTGCAATGGCTTCTTTATACTGCGGCAGCCATTGTTCCTGCGCAACCAGCATTTCGTCGATCATCTGCCATACTTCCGGCGGGTTGCAGACTGCACCTGTGAGCGGATCCATTAATGCAGCCTGTTTCAGCAGTTTTGCATCTCCATGCACAGCTGCCTCTACTGCCAGTTTCTGAACCCAGATGGACTGTGAACACACTGCTGCGCATCCCAGAGGAAGGTCTCCCACCTTAGGAACACTGATGCCGTTTCCATCTACATAACAGGGAACTTCCACTACGCTTTCATAAGGAAGGTTCGTGATGCAGCCCTCATTCATCATATTGAAATGTCCTCTGTATTTTTTACCCGTTTCAAGTGATTCAATGATGTAAGAACAGTGCTCTTTTCCTCTCTCGGAACCGTCCAGTTTCTTCGGCTCCTCAGCCAGGATCTTCGGATAATCGGTATCAAACCAGTTTCTCTCCTCTCTGGTCACGCGCAGATATCCGCCTGTCTCTCCGTTGATCCAGTTGTCCAGATTGATCCAGTCTTTGATTTCATCCGGGCGTTTGCGATACCAGGAAACGTACTCGGAAAGGTGTCCGTTGGATTCTGTGGAATAATAACCAAAACGTTTCAGCATATCAATGCGCACTTTTTCTTCTTCGCTGAATTTTTCATGCGCTTCAAATCCCGGCAGGATTTTCGGCAGCATATCTTCTCCGTGATGTTTCACGGAAATATACCATGTCTGGTGGTTGATACCTGCACAGATAATATCCAGCTCTTCTCTGGGGATTCCAAGAACTTCCGCAATCTGCAGTTCGCCGTGTATCTCACCGTGGCAAAGGCCGATGGTCTTCACGCCGCCGTATTTATTGCAGGCCCAGGTAGCCATTGCATTGGGGTTTGAGTAGTTGAGCATGATTGCTCCCTCCTCAGCCACCTCACGGATATCCTTACAGAAATCCAGCATGGCAGCAATCACTCTCTGTCCGTACATGATTCCGCCTGTGCAGAGTGTATCACCTACACACTGGTCAACACCGTATTTCAGCGGAATCTCAATATCTGTCTCAAAGCCCTCCAGACCGCCGACACGTACACAGTTAATGATGTAGCGGGCATTTCTGAATGCCTCTCTTCTGTCTGTGGTTGCCTGAATCTTCACAGGGATTCCATTGGCATCCAGGTCTCTCTGGCATAATGCTCTTGTTCTCTCCAGGTTCTCCCCATTGATATCTGTAAATGCGATCTCCACATCGCGAAGCTCCGGCACTGACATGATATCTGTGAATAATGTCCTTGCAAATACAAGGCTTCCCGCTCCGATAAATGCTATTTTAAAACTCATAACATAACCTCCCGTTTTTCTTTTGGTTTTTATGATGTTTATTATAAACGGTGGTTTTTATTGATGTGGAAAGTATTGTTGTGCAAATTTGAAAATGCAAGATATTGCCGTATATATTTTTCTTGACAACCGACGGGCCAGCTCTCACAATAAAAGTAACCGAAATGATCCTACCCAAAATGCATAAGCGCCGGAAACCATGTCACCTTATCATCCTCATAGATATTCTGAATACGGATGACCGCGCGATCGCTGAAAGGAGAACTGCCATGAGCATTTTTAATCCCACACATCATTTCATTTCCATAACTGCTTTTTACGCCCTTTCCCTGACAGAATATGATATGCACGCTCATGCCCATGCCAGTTGTGAAATCATGTATGTCACAAAAGGAAATTGTCACATTTATGTAAACCATGAAGCCCACTGCCTGGAAGAAAGACAGTTTATATTTCTGGATGCTGAAGTGCCACACCGTTTATGGATTCCCAAGGGTTCTCCCTGCTCCCTGCTGAATCTGGAGTTTCGCTGCCAGGAGGAGAAGACTACACTGGACCTCTTAGAACCAAGGAGGGAAAGCGCGTCTTTTGACCGTTTCTGCCGTTCCAAAAAGGCTATCTGGATTTCCAATGACACAGGAAATCTGGGGTATTCCCTGAAAGACCTGATCTCACAGTTAGAGCAGAAGATTCCGTATTCCAAAGATGTACATATGTCCCGCAAATTCACTGCCCCGGACACGGATTACCTTATCCGGCTGCTGTTTTTCCGCACCATGCTGGAGCTGTCCCAGTGTCTTCTGGAAAATAACAAGGCCACAGGTGCCGTATACCTGAAAAAAGCCTTATTATATATCTCTGCGCATCTGACAGAAGATATACGGATTCCTGAACTGGCTGCTTACGCCGGAATTAACAAATCTTATCTCCAATCCCTGTTTTCCAGACATATGCACTGCACGATTACAGATTATGTCAACCGAAAAAGATTGGAACAGGCTGCTTTTCTGCTGACAAACAGTTCTCTATCCGTGACAGATATTGCGTTCCATGCAGGTTACAACAGCCGCCAGCATTTTGGCAGCACTTTTGAAAAATATTATGGGACCAGCCCCAGGGCTTACCGTCAGCTTCATGAAAAGAAGATAGATACTTCTACCGGACATGGACAGTATATGATTCGGGAGGATGGGACCTGGGATACGGAACCGCTGGAATAAAAAAACAGGGGAGTGAAGTAACCGTTATGGTTATCCGGCAACAGCTCAGCTGTCTGAATTTTGCTGAGCTGTTACGTTATCTTCACTCCCCTGGCTTATTTATGATTCTGCCTTCAGAAATTTTAGAAATCCATATGTACTGCGCCTGTCTGGCGAATCTGCATTACATAAATATTTTCTTTACCCATGTATGGTGTCATGTATTCTACATAATCTGCTGTCATATCTTTAGGAAGCACTGCTGCGATCACACCGGCAAATCCGCCACCGTGGACTCTGCAGTAACCTCTTCCGGCCTCTTCGATGAACATTTCTGTCAGAGCCAGGGCTACCGGAACCGCCTGTTCTGTCTCATCCTTAGTTGCAAAACAGTTCTGCAGCCATTTCCAGGAAGAATTACCGGATTTGGTGATGCACTGTAAAAAGGTATCGTAATCCTTTTCTTTGATTGCTTTCACTGCAGCGTCCACACGGTTCTGCTCCGCGAAGAAATGCAGTGCGCGCATAACAGCTCTGTCTCCGGCTTCTTTTCTGACTTTGTTCAGATTCTGCATAAACTCTTTTTCATCCACATCGGCGAGCACTTCTTTACCCATAACCTGTGCTGCTTTTTTCATTTCAATGGGGACAGAGGAATATTCTGCGCTTAAATCCGCATGGCCTTTTCCTGTATTTACAATGATCAGGTCATATCCAAGCTGGTCATATCCGAAATCCAGCTTCTCTACTTTCGGCATTTCCTCTTTGAAATCAATGGTGATCACACCGCCCACTGCACACGCCATCTGATCCAGCAGACCGGACTGTTTTTCCCAATATTCATGCTCTGCGTACTGGCCGATCTTAGCGTATTCAACATAATCTATTTTTCCGTCATTGCTGAAATAATCAACGATAGCACAGATAAGCATTTCAAATGATGCGGAGGAGCTTACCCCTGCTGCGCCGATAACATCTGTGGACACATATGCGTCAAAGCCTTCCACTTTATATCCCTTTTTCACAAATCCCTCAAACATACCGATCAGCAGGGAAAGTGTTCCCTGGCATTTGCAGGTTGTGTCCATATTGTCTAAATCAACGGTAATGCTCTGGTTATAATTCTCGCTGATCACGTGAACCAGTGAGGTGCCGTTCTTCCTTGCGGCAGCGATCGTATCCATAGCAATACTTCCGGTCAGCACCTTACCATGGTTGTGGTCCGTATGGTTGCCCAGGATCTCTGTTCTTCCCGGTGATGTGAAGAAGTCAGCTTCACCTTCGCCAAATGCTTTCACAAATTCCCGGTACAGATGATTGTAGCGCTCCTGCTCCATCTGCAATTTCTCTTCACCGTAAACTGTTTTCAGAGTTGCAACTGCTTTTTCATTTTCAAACATTGTAAAATACCTCCCGTTTTTCTTGACTCATACTTTACTTGTATTATAATGTAGATATGAGGTGTATTTCTAGGAATATCTTGAAGAATATATGGACGATATTGAGATTTTGGCATTTTACCGGGAAGGGAAAAGGATGCAGATACAGACAAACAGGAATCAGAGGGAAATTAAGGCGCACGGGGACTTTACATTTCCTGTACTGGTGAGTAAAGAGTGTATTACGGACTATGAATTCGGAACATTTTCCTGGCATTGGCATTCGGAGATTGAGATGACACTGGTGGAGGATGGGGAGATGATCTACCAGGTGAACGGAGCGGATTTTCATCTGCAGGAGGGGGACGTGATGTTCGGCAATGCCAATACACTGCACAGCGGCCATATGGTCGAGGGGAAAGACTGCCATTACTGGAGCATTACCTTTGACCCTAAGATTGTGTATGGGTTTGAGAAGAGTCTGATACAGACAAAATACGTGGACCTGGTGGTAAATGGACATGAGTTCTCGGCACTTTGGTTTGATGGGAGTGAGGAGTGGCATGGGGATATCAGGGAGAAAATGAAGAAGGTCATAGAGCTGGATTTGGAGAGGCCGGATTTTTATGAGATGGAGGTGCAGATGCTGTTGTCGGAGATCTGGCTGGTTTTGCTGCGCCATCAGGGGGCTTTTAATCAGGAGGCGGAATCGCTGAATCCTAAGGAGCTGGCAAGGCTTAAGACTATATTGGGGTTTATTCATGAGAATTATGATAAGAAAATCACCCTTACAGATATTGCAGATTCCGTGCATATCTGTAAGAGTGAGTGCTGTCGTTTTTTTAAGAAACATATGAATGAGTCTTTGTTTGATTATCTGCTGCGCTATCGGGTGGAGCAGAGCATTCCTTATCTGCGGGATGAGGAGTATAGTATCACGGATGCGGCGTTTAGTGCAGGTTTTACAGACGCGGGGTATTATTCTCGGGTGTTTCGGAAATGTACCGGGGTTTCGCCGCGGAAATTCCGGAAGGATGTTATTGCAGAGCATGCACATGTACGAAATGCCGGTAATTGTTCAGAATCCCTATAGTTACAAGCAAAAATCCCCTGCTTCATCCCTTACATGCCAAATGTCGTCAGCTCTTTACGGAACGCTGAACGACGGGAATATGCACTTCTATATGCCTCCATCAGACGCGTTTTCCCATTGGCCTCTCCCCTGGATTCTCTGACTTCTCCCAGGGCTGCAATAAAAGCGGCACACTCATTATAATAATTCCGGCGGTTATTTTCCATGATTCCCTGCACACGCATCCAAATCCGGTTTTCCAGCATCTCCATAATCTGCTGCTCTTCTGCTTCCTGAATTACGTTATTCTTTTTCCAATCGGAAAAACATTTCCAGAACAGTGATACACAATCCAAATCAGAAGGATCAAACAGGCCCTGCATATACTTTTCAGTAGTAAACGGAATTTCATCTAAGACCAGGGTACACATTGATCTGCAGCCAGCCATAAGTCTTTCCCCTTTATAGAGATAGAGAAGGAACAGCGCTATCCCCTCTTTCATAAAAGTAAATGACCAACCAAGCGAATTTTTCTCATTCATGCCATCCTTAATGACATGATGAAATTCACCGTCAAAAAAAGCAAGTGCATAGTATGTTTTTTCATCTATGCAATTCATACGTATTTCACTGTCCTGGTATGGATATGTATTTTTCTTACTTTCCGCAAAAGCTTCCTCATATATTTTGTGCACCTCTTCTCTATACTTCAAAAAGTCTGCACTATTAACAGCAAGCCTTAAATAGTTCACCGCACTTGTATCCGACCGGAAAGCCTCCAGCCAGCATAACTCAGCCTCAACCTGTTTATTCAGCCGAAGGGCATAGACAGACGTCAAAAGCGCAATCCTGCTGCGAATCACGTACTGCTGTGGGATTGCGAGAAGAGCCTCTTTTCCCACTAGCAGCTGATCTTCACATTTATCACCTGCCAAATTCTGCTTCAGTATCTGCTCATATATTCCGGGGTGCTGTTTATAAAATTTTCTGGCTGTTTGCAGCATCTGTTCCTCATCATTCTGAAGATTCAGCGCTTCTGACAATAATACTTTTGCTATATGCTCACTGCGCGCTCCCAGAAAGTCTGTCCACAGGCATAAAAACTCAGGTATCTGCTCCAGTTCCTCCCTGTTCTCCTGCAGAAGACTTTCCAGAGTCACATCATTACACCCTGCATTATAAATCAACCAATACATTACTTGTGCACGGTTCTCCAGGGTGTTTGCCTTATATGCAGCATAAAGCGCGTCCAGCACCAATTGTCTGACATCAACAGAACACAATCCTTTTTCAGTAATATCTTTTAATGACAAACTTTCTCCCACACAATCTGCATAATCGCCGCCCACTAAAATATCCAATGCCAAAAGGCGATCTGAGAATACATAAGCCTCTTTATAGAATTCATTGTCCACACATCTGTGGACAATGTCACAGGCCTGCTCCAGGGTTTCAGCAATACCATCCGGGTCACTGAAAATAAATTCATCTTCCGAGCTGTTATACCAGTCATCGTATTCTTCATTGATTTCCCCTGTAAGACACAGTTCTCCGTCTTCTATCAGCTGTAATTCTTCATTAACCCTGGTTATCTCTTCCTGCAGTTCAGCCGAATCCGCTTTCTTCAGCCCCGATTTTCCCCCAGCTAATAATGCCATTTCGTCCATAGCACTTAAGCCTTCAAGAAACTGTTCTCTTCCATACTCCGGAAGCGTGCGGGCAAAATTGTGTATAAACAGTTCCAGTTTTTCGTGAGATAAATTATGGGTGAGCGTGTCTACACTCTTAATGAATTTCGTCAGGTTCATTTGCTTTGCCATATCTTTCTTTTGTGATTGTTTTAATTTTTCAGGGCGGATAAATCATTGTACTGAAAATTACCAAAAGGGCATAAACGGATTAACTGAATTCGGATCATTAAACTGTTCACAATCTTCCTGCCAGATTGGCATTCCCGTTCGTATTGATTCGCACAAAAAATTATAATCATTTTTTTCTACTATACCATGATCCATCATACACTTATAAAATTTCTTTATACTTGCTGCAGTGCTTTTAATTGTGCCGGGAGTGGACCACATGCACTTACGGATAAAAAAATCACCTAAAAAACCATCCACTGCTCCTATACCATCTTCTATCGTTAATACATCTTCACGGAGAAGATACTCATTTATATAGAAGTTTGCATTGCTCACATGCTTATAAATCGTTTTCGCCGAAAGTCCATCCAGATCATTTTCAAATATTTGTAACAACTGTTGGTTTCTTTGGCGGGTCTTTTCACATTCTTTTTCATAATCTTCGTAATTCATTATTTACCACCTTACTGCGCATTGAGCATCCATTACTGCTTTCTTTCGCTGCCTTTATTCTACTATTTTTACCATACATTCCTTCTCAAAAAACGCAATTCAATAGCTCAGCACTCTCTTGTAACCCTTTTCCAGTCCAAGTGCATATCTTCTGTCTATAATCTGCCGGACAGCGTTTTCACATTCTGCCGCAAGTTTTTCTTCCGACGCCGCATGTTTTGTCTCAATAATAACAGCCCTGCGTTTCTTTTTGTCCTTTATGACCACATCGGGTCTTCCCGTCCCATGTTCATAATTTGATTCCACAATATACCCTGCTCCGGCAAATAACCCCGCCATAAACGCATGATAATAACTTTCTTTATAATCATGATAGCTGATTGTGGTAAATAAAATATTTGAAATCTCCTGGGCAGCTTTTCCGGCATCTCCATTCCAAACTGCTTCGAAGAGCGCCTTCCTGTCTGTCGTCTTTACCGACTCATTAAACCACTCCACGATAGCTGTTTTAAAGATGGATTTCACTTCCTCATTCGGTATCCGCAGCACTATTTCATTCTGCCCCAGTTCTGTTTCATCGGCCGGTTTACTCCCCTGTGTCAGATAACCCGTCATATAGAGAAGACTCCACAGGTTCGTCTCGGATGAAGTCAGCGTATCATAAGTCAAATCCTCTGTAATCACTTCCCTCAGAGTGCCGCCTGCCATTAATATCTCAAATTTACTGTTCATGTCTAGATCTTCCCGGCTGATAAATTGATAAATCACACCATTATGACTGGTTAATCCCCAGTAATTCTGAGGTTTCTTGTCAGGGTTCTTTTGAAGCGCAGCCACATGGTTCAGCACATCCCACGGACAATAAACATCCACGGAGCCGAAACGGTAGCCATCATACCAGAGTTTTACTTCTTCTGCATGGTCTGCAAACCCTGTATCATCTAAAATCCTGTGTACATCTGACTCCGTAAAACCAATATATTCCTCAAAACGATATCCTGTTATCGTATCAGATACAAAATTATTTGTCCCTGTGAATATACTTTCCTTTGCAATCTTGAGACAGCCGCTGACCACAGCAAATTTTAAAAACTCATTAGATTTGAGCGCTTTATCAAATAATGCCCGAATAACCTCCAGCATCTCATCATAATAATTGCCCTCACTGGCTTTCGCAAGCGGTACATCATATTAGTCAATCAAAAGAATAACAGGCCTGCCAAAATGCGCTTTCATCATACGGGTAATGATATAAAGACAGTCCTTCAAATTCTCATCACTCGCCCTCTGAAATTTCAAATCCCTGAAAATTTCTTTATCCGCAATATCCACAAACTCACTCTCTTCAAGGTAGGCGTACTTTTTGCACAAACCCGAGATCAAGACCTTGAACATACCATAAGCACTCTGAAACGTATTTCCGCTAACACTCTTAAACGTCAAAAATACTGTTGGCTACTGGTTCCTCCATTCGGCGCACAATTCCTTATCTTCAGCTATCAAAAGCCCCTCAAAATCAGATCTGCTATCCCTTTCAATGTCAAAGAAATCTTCCAGCATAGACATACAAAGCGTCTTGCCGAACCGCCTTGGCCTCGTAATCAGACTAACCTCAAAGGACTCGGTTAAAAGTTCTTTAATAAGACCTGTTTTATCAATATAGTAGCAGTTCTCTTTCCGCAATTTTTCGAAACTGTCCACTCCCAATGGAAATTTAATCGGCATATTTCAATCCACTCCTTCCTGAGTGCGGTGCCTAAGCAGAATCATGATATATTTAGACATATCACCTTGCCCATATTCCGTTATGCGTACAGAATACCATGAAAACAGGGGAGTGGCAAGCAAGGAATCATCTCAGTTCCAATAGATTGCTTCTTCTCATTTAATATTATTGACTTCCAACAAACTATCATCTCTGTTCTCATTCTGCTTTTCTGAATAACTTTGACTCGATTCCTTTTTGTATCAGAATAATATTGCATGAAACTGTTATACCCTAAACTCCCCAAAAATTATATACATGAAGGAGAGGGTTGCCATTGCCTCATATGTCTACGTCAAGAACTCAAACGGCACCACCTATTCCTAAGAAAATGACTCCTACTGGGACAAAGATGACAAAAAAACCAAGTACCGCCGTAAATGCGTGAGAAAAGTTGATTTCAATATAACGGAATAATCCCCACCGAAAGAAATCGCATTGTTGACTTCCTCACTTTTCTTAGCTTATCTTCATACTCACATCTAATATATCTTTATTTTTTTTATTTTAATCATAACCCCTATTAATTTAGAAGATACCGAATTTAACTTAAAAACATGTAATTTGGCTAAAATATTTCTTATACATCTTTCCAAAAATCCACCGCTATAAGATTTTAATGTTGCCCCTTGAATACCCTCAAACCATGGATATACTTCAAAACTTCCTACTTCCATACTCGCTTTTAATAATCTATAATAAAATGAAATTTCTATATCTTTTGTTTTATTTTCATTACAGTCCTCATATATAGTATCAAGATATTTTAAATAATCTTCTTTATTTGCCTTAAAAATATTTGTAAGACACCACCCTGCACCTGTATAGCATATAAATTCATTCCTATATTTATCTCTTGTTTTTACAATTTGGTATGAGTTTTTCAAAAAAATCCTTCCGGTTATTTTATAAAAAAATGTCTTATTCTTTAATAATTTAGATTTTTTCAATACTTCATGTATCAGATATGCATCGCCAAAAGATTTCCCCCTTTCCCTGATTTCTTCAAAACAAATCTTTCCACTTATAAATTCAAATTGTTTTCCCTCTCTGTTTGCCAAAACTAAAAATTTCTTCGCATTAAACAAATAACCCGAATTTTCAATAAAAATAATCGGATCAAATGGAGATTCCAAAATATATCTAGCTATCGCGCTCTCATGCTGCCTAAGTCTTTCGGATACATCCCTAATCTTATTTCCTATATTTCCGTATACATTAGAATCAATTGTTCCAGTAAGAACTAGCGGATACCCCCCTAGAATAACTGATTCACTATATTCTAGACCTCTATATTTTATTTTTTCAAATACTTTCATAGACATAATCCAAATATCCCTTCAATTTATTAAAAATACCTAATACTACAATGCACATTTTAAAAGCGCCTTCTTCTGATGTAATAAATATGCAGCGTGATTTCTACGTATATGGTAGCGCACAATGGCCTTTGCATTGGCCACTTTGAAGGTCACAACCTCGCGCATCAATTCTACTACCATCGCTATTGTCAGTGGAATGGCTTGTTTTAAAGATATCTCGTATTCGTGTGGCAAACAAATGAGCAATCATCACAAACAACATATGGTGATTCCATCCCTGGTAACTGCGGCTTTCGTAATGACCCATACCCAGATTGCTTTTGCATTGTTCAATCGGCCATCTTAATGTCGCAACACGGTCCAATTCACTGGACGGTAGATGGGCGGGTGCATTAGATATGGAGTATTTGATCTCACCATCCGCATAACGTCTCAGATAGAGCCATATTTCGTTGCCTGCTTTCACATAATTACGATTTATATCTTTGTTACAGCGTCCATACACCTGAATTTCGCCGTGGAAATTCCGAAAGGATGTTATTGCAGAACATGCACATGTAAGAAATGCTGGTAATTATACAGAGTCCTGAACATTTCGAACTTTCCCGGAATAGCAATTTCTTTTAGCAAGAGTATTCAAGAATTTTCAACGACATTTCGATATGGATTATAAATCTGTTCCATTAGATGCTTTCCTACTTACTGACTGGTTCATAAAAAGTATCTGGATTCTTAATATCAAATATCTCATTACATATCATTACCGTCACAAGACTTTCAGTTTCACTGAAATTAATTATATTATGCGTCCAGCCTGGAATCATGTGAACTGCTTCAATCTTATCTCCACTTACTTCAAACTCAACCATTTCACCCGTATTAATATTTCTCTCTTGAATCAAACCATGACCTGCAACAACAATAAACAGTTCCCATTTAGAATTATGCCAGTGTTGACCTTTAGTAATTCCCGGCTTGCTGATATTGATGCTCACCTGACCACAATCCGCAGTATGAACCAGTTCTGTAAAACTACCACGGTCATCCACATTCATTTTCATTTCATATTTAAACTTACTTGTAGGTAGATAGGTTAAATAGAGAGAATACAGTTTCTTTGTAAACGAACCATTAGGCATCTTCGGCATCATAAGTGTAGTCGGCTGCTGTTTGAAAAATTCAAGCAGATCAATAATCTCGCCTAAAGTCACTTTATATGTTACTGGTACACAGCAGTAACGACCATTAGTCGAGACCACTGTCTCCACTCCATCAAATTCGCAGTGAACCTCTTTGCCCTCCAGCAGATTGAACATACCATCTACCAAATCGTCAATATAGAGGAGTTCTAACTCTGTATCTCGATCATTCACGGTAAAAGGCTCATCATTTGCAACTGCCCAACAGAAAGTTGATACTGCAGAATTATACTTCGGACGACTATGCCCCATAAGATTTGGAAACCGGTATACCGCTACCTTTGCACCAGTCTCCTCCGCATAGTTAAAGAACAATTCCTCGCCCGCTTTTTTACTTCTACCGTACTCAGAATCTCCGAAACGTCCTGCCAGTGTTGCCTGAATAGATGAACTCAACATAACAGTTGCCCTATTGTTGTATTTTTTCAAATTTTCCAACAGTATGGAGACAAATCCAAAGTTACCTTTCATTAAGTCTTCCGGATTGTCTGGGCGATTAACGCCAGCCAAATTGAATACGAAATCAGTCTTCTGGCAATATATATCCAATTCTTCTACAGTCGAATTAAGATCGTACTCAAATATTTCTTCAATATGAATATCAGGACGATTTCTATTTTTTCCATCCCTAATATTTTTTAGGTTATTTATAAGAGCAGTTCCGACCATCCCCTTTGATCCTGTCACTAATATATTCATATACAAATCCTCGCCAACCATTTTATTAAGCTATACTATTAGTAAATAGCTTATCCATCTTTCTCAATTTTTTCTCCACACCATCTTATTTACAACACCAACGTAGCTCTGAATAATTTTCACTACCTTACTACTAACATTTTCTTCGACATAATCAGGCACAGGAATTCCATAATCCCCACTTATGTTCATTTCAACCGCCGTATCTACAGACTGTAGCAATCCCTTTTCATCGATTCCAGACAATATGAAGCACGCTTTATCAAGTGCTTCTGGTCTCTCTGTTGAGGTGCGGATACACACAGCCGGAAAAGGGTGCCCAACAGATGTGAAAAAGCTACTCTCCTCTGGCAAAGTACCGGAATCAGACACGACAACAAAGGCATTCATTTGAAGACAATTATAATCGTGGAATCCTAGTGGCTCATGCTGAATCACACGAGAATCAAATTCAAACCCTGTTATCTCAATTTGCTTTCTGGATCTAGGATGACATGAATATAGAATTGGCATATCATATTTTTCTGCCATCCTATTGATCGCATTAAACAAAGAAAAAAAGTTTTCTTCTGTATCAATATTTTCCTCACGATGCGCAGACAGAAGGATATACCGCTCCTTTTCTAGCCCCAGCCGATTATGAATATCGGACGCCTTAATTTCTTCTAAATTAGCATGAAGCACTTCTGCCATAGGCGAACCAGTCACATAAGTACGCTCCTTAGGCAGACCACACTCTGCCAAATAACGTCGTGCGTGTTCAGAGTATGCCATATTGACATCCGAAATAATATCAACAATTCGACGATTTGTTTCTTCTGGCAAGCACTCATCTTTACAACGATTTCCTGCTTCCATATGGAAAATAGGAATATGAAGGCGTTTTGCCCCAATGACCGACAAGCAGGAATTAGTATCTCCAAGTACCAACACAGCATCTGGCTTTATCTGTACCATCAATTTGTAAGACTGAGCAATGATATTTCCGCAGGTTTCTCCAAGATCCTCTCCAACAGCATTCAAATAAACTTCTGGCTCCTCAATCTTTAAGTCCTTAAAAAAAACACCATTCAAATTATAATCATAATTCTGACCTGTATGAGTCAAAATCACATCAAAATATTTTCTCGTTTTATTGATTATCTCCGCCAATCGAATGATTTCTGGACGAGTGCCAACAATTATTAATAGTTTTAGTTTTCCGTTTTCTTTCCATTTGATCGCATTATATTTCATAGATTTCTTCCTTTAACAACACTCAATACATCCTGCACATAATCTGTTGTAAGTATTTTCTGGACTGTGCCCTCCACATCTAAAAGTTTCGTATTATGACTGGTATATGAATCATCTGCTTCCTTGTGAACTTGTCCCTTAACAAAGAACTTGTCGTAATTAAGGTCACGACTATCAGCCGAAACACGGAAATAGTTACCCATATCCTTTGATCTTATGCCTTCCTCCCGAGTCATTAAAGTTTCATATAACTTCTCACCATGTCGAGTACCGATAATCCTTGTACCAGTGTCTCCAAAAAGTTTCTGTACAGCCTTTGCCAAATCACCAATGGTCGATGCATCAGCTTTCTGAATAAACAAATCTCCGGGATTGGCATGTTCAAAAGCAAATTTCACTAATTCAACAGCCTCGTCCAAGTTCATTAAAAAACGAGTCATCTCAGGATTTGTAATAGTGATAGGATTTCCTGCTTTAATCTGATCGATAAACAGCGGAATTACGCTGCCACGACTGCACATAACATTGCCATAACGAGTACAACAAATAATTGTGCCACCTCGTTCTGCTGCCACACGTGCATTTGCATAGATTACATGTTCCATCATCGCCTTAGATATTCCCATTGCATTAATAGGATATGCAGCCTTGTCAGTTGACAAACATACTACACGCTTAACTCCAGTTTCAATCGCCGCATGGAGCATATTATCCGTTCCTTCTACATTTGTACGAACTGCCTCCATAGGAAAAAATTCACAAGAAGGTACTTGCTTTAATGCCGCAGCGTGGAAAACATAATCTACTCCCCACATCGCATCCTTAATTGACTGTGCATTTCGTACATCCCCAATATAAAATTTTACCTTATTTGCATATTCTGGAAAACGAGCCTGCAAATCATGACGCATGTCATCTTGTTTCTTTTCGTCACGAGAAAAAATACGAATTTCGCCAATATTCGTAGACAAAAAATGTTTGAGAACCGTATTGCCAAAAGAACCAGTTCCACCAGTTATCATTAATATTGCATTATCAAAATTTCCCATCTGATTATCTCTCCGATATGTTACTTCTTATTTTTTCAGATACTTTAAAATACTTCTTCGCCAAGCTCCAAAATGTTCTCGAACTATTATTCTAGTAAATGGATACAAGGAAAACAAATACTCGTTAATCTTACCACTTCAAAAATAACTTTCCCAAAACTCATTTGTTTTGCTGTCGAATATTGATGATTCATTTATACTTTTATTCTCTTTCAGCATGGTCTCAATATCTACAGATTTGATTATAAATGTTTGTTCCATTCCATCTATTAACCACTTTCCTTTTTTGCTATGTATCACCAACAAGCTTGTTCCTTTAATATCATCCATGCCCGGATCTATATCCCAGATTCACCAACAGTCTCCTAAAGTAATTTCTGATTCCCTATCAATCCCCTTAAAAGCGCATGATTCGCAAGACGGTCTCAAGTACAAATTATTAACAAATCCATTCAAAAAAGCATCATCGCATTGACTTCTTTTGTATTCTTTTCCATTCGCATATTTGATTGAAACTGAATATGAATATCTACTCCATCCCGTTGACTTATCTCTCAAATTTACACCAACAATTCTTGAATACCTTGCATCTTCAACACATCGTTCTTTCAGATACTCTTTCCAAACAAATAGGGAGGCAACACCATGGCAAACCATATCAACAGTAATCAGCGTCTTTCTATTATTTCCCACAAGGGATAATAGTCTAGACACTTGACAAGGTGTTCCGACAAATAAGACCAATCTCTTTGCTTTGAGAAAGCCCTTCATTTCTCGAAATGCAGTGCCTATTTCTTTGCACCTTACATCCTTTTTATAGCATTTTTTTGATCCGTGAGTATTCCGGGTGATTCTGAACTGCTGTTCCGGAAGCGCAGTACCACAAATCCGTTTTGATGGATACCACAATTCCGGGTAATCAGTTTTCCAGAATAGCGGTTTCACCGCACCAGTATATCCACCTGACTCTGACAACAGAATTCTCTCAATTGGAAATGATCTGCAATGTCCGCTGCGACACCGTCCTCTATGACATGCCCGCGCCAAAAACAGGGAAGCGCGGCCGTCCACAAATTCACGGAGCAAAGCTGGATATCCATTCCATTGAGCTTGTGAAACCGGAAGGCTCCAAATATTATATGGGAAGCAAAAAGGTCCTCACAAATTTATGGAAAGGCCAGACTGTATATGCCTATGTAACGGCTGCATCACCTGAAAAAACAAACAGCTGCCGGCTATTTGTGTGCACCATAGACCCGGAAAAGATCCTGACAGTCCAGGAACTGGAATCAGAAAAACGGATCCATGAATACCGCCAGTGGGGAATGCTGCCCCTGGGTCTATATAGCCTGAGATGGAATATCGAGACCAGTTATTATGAGACAAAAATGTTCTGGTCTTTTAGCAGTTACCAGATACGGAGTGCCATAGGGATCGAACGGTTTGTCAATCTGGTGTGTATCAGTTATGCGGCTGTGCACCTGCTGCCTTATTACAGCAATGAATTTGCCCAATACCAGGGAAAAAGTTCCCAGGAGACACGTTATCAGATTGGAGAAAAGATCAGGATGAACCTAATTATTGTCAGTTTGGAGCAATTCATCGAAACCATGAAAAATAACCAGCCTGTCAAAGAGGCCCTAAAAGCTTATGCGCGTTGCCAAGGGTATCAATAAAAACTTGTAAACTGCTGCTACATATATATAAAGACACTTATTCTTTTTTGATTCTATTGTTACAGAACATACAGTCTTGCAGCGATCACACTTTATGCACAGATATACATCCCGTACATAAGCTACTTTCTACCATACAAAAATTTCCTCACTATGCGAAGCAACAGCCATTTTTGCTTTTGACACACACCGTAGTACAATATTTTGTCATTTATATTAGGAACAATGTATTTTTTTAATTCACAAAACGCTGACTTCATTAAATCCTGGTCACTAGAATAATCAGCGATTTTCATTATTCCTCTCCAGTAACATTCATATATATCATTCGTGAATTGCTTCTTCTCCATACTTTCGGCAATAATCAAATCCAACATATGTATCCGTATATCTCTATATCCCTTCGCATTCATTATTGAATGGCTTTCCTGCTTTTCTTTATCTGCTGTTTGAGATAAAGACTGTTCCTGTTGAATATAATTCATATGAGGTTTATCAATATATCCGCACTGCTTTTTGTATGTTAACGGTAAGAGAATCTGGAGATTTTGACCAAATCTCGACTGGTATATTTCCCGATCTGGATAAAACAAAAAAAGTGATGATGTTCTTACCATGTAACTTCCTGCCCAGTTATTAGTTTCTCCTCTCAGAAGTGCCCTAAAGACATCTTCCATACTTTTTTCGGTGTCCTGCACAAACAGAAATTTACTATCTCCTCTAACAATATATCCATTGCTTCGTACTACATCTATATCACAATATGCAGTCAAATACTGTACTCTTTCCTCAACACAACCTGCAAGATATTCATCATCGGCATCTAACAAAGACAAATAATCACCTGAAACATATTTTAATCCAGTATTAATAGCTCCACCAAGCCCTTTATTCGTTTGATACACATACTTCAAGCCTCTATGTCTTTGCTCAAATAGCTCAACCCATTGGATTATTTTTTCCCTGCTTTTATCAGTTGATCCATCATCTACCACGATAACTTCTATTTCATTATAATTTTGTATGTAAATAGATTTCAAACATCTATCGATAAACCTCTCGCCATTAAAACAAGGTACAATAACACTAACTAAAGGATAACTCATACTCTTCTCCTATTTCCTACATATCATTTTACGTAATCGTAGAGTAATGGTTTTTACAACGCCTTCTCCACCATTCTCTTTTTTACTCCAAAAATAATAGCTGTATATATTGGCACTTCTTACTCCATACTTTGCTTTAATCATATGGTAGTTATGTTGTTCAAGTGTGTATCTTTTTTCTTCATCTGATAGCCATGTTGCAGCATAATGATGAATGCTAATTGTATGTCTTTTTATTTTTGTTTTTTTGGTTGCCCAGTCGTATGGATTACAATAACTGTTATCAAGGATTGCCCCCCGTCCAATGGCCATGATGCCCTTGACTGGAGAAACATAACCAAACTCCCTTAACATTTCTGTTGTATAATAAGGACAAGGATGAATGTCTGTCAATCCATCCCCATCAAAAATCATTCTCTCATATATTTCCATATTCCGCCGCACAACTTTATTGTATTGTTCTGCTCCAAATCCTAATCCTGTATTAACATTTTCCCCTTCGCAGGAAAACCATACTGAATAATCACGCAATGCATCAAGTGATTTGAGCAATTCGACATCTGTATCAAGATAAAAACCACCTTCATTATATACTATCCAAAGTCTCGCATAATCAGACACAAATGCCCACTTTTTCTCTTTGTATGCCCTTCTAACAAACTCACAAGATTGAACATTAAAATTACTCTCATTCCATTGAATTATTTCGTAATCCGGGCAGTGTTTTTTCCACGACTCAATATATTTTCTGAAGTTTTCTGGTATCGGAATGTTGCCAAACCAGCAATAGTGTATTATTTTCGGAATCATTATTTTCTTACCTCCGTTTAAACGCCTTTACAATCCACTGATACAACACAAGCAGTATCGGTGATTTTCTATGCAGCATTCTCTGAAATTGCCATATTTACAATTTTTTATTTTTGCCTAGCATCCAGTAACCATACCTATTGATAAAAATTATCAACGGGATTTCTATTAAAAAAACTGCTGCTGAGAGATATATCGGTGCCCCCCATCGTTCAATTATCCCTAATGTATGTAAATCAAATACATATATCAATTCGATCAATGCTTGGTGAGTTGCCATTACTATCAATGTATTTCTACCATACCAAGTAAACAGCGGTATTTCCGTTGCTACATAACGATTAAACAAATAGAAAAGAATGATTGATGCCAAAATGGCATTTGTATAGTATAAAACGATTATTTTCCCAAATATTAAGCCATATGTATCCACTCTTCCATTAACCATGCACAACATGATATTAATTAATACAGCCAAAATCACCATGTATTGCCTGTTTCTGAAATAATCAAAAACAGTACCTTTGTTCCGATAGAATAGCCCGCCGCACACTAAAAACATTAAAGCTGGGAAAGTTCTAAGCACTCCTCTTATATATTCATTACTATGTGGAATAAGTGCAGGAAGCACCAATAGAATAGTATTGATATAAAAGGCACCCTGTATGGATATCTTTCTACGTTCTATGCGGTATATTACTTCTGAAATAAACAATGTAAATAAAAACCAATTCGCAGTATCACCACCATCAAATGTTGTCACTGTAAGAAAAGTTATCTTTATTGATTCAATAATTCCTCTATTTCCAGCAACAATATTTAACCCATCGACAATAAACCTGTAAATAACAGAAAAAACGAAATACGGTATCAAATAACTCTGAAACAAATGTAATAAATTCAAGCTATTGAATTTGTTTTTCATTTCTATTAGATAACCAGAAATAAAGAAAAAAATGGGTACATGAAAGGAGAAGTACCAGACATCAAAATCAGGGTACAATCTCCTCATTCCTGTATGACCTATTATAATCAGCACTATACAAAATGCCTTTAGATTATCAATATAACTTTCTCTCATTTTCACCTCTCATTAGCATTCAGATTGTAGATTATCGGGGTCGGCATCTTAATGTAACCCCAATTCTGTGATCTCCATGCAAAAATTTCATCCGATACTTTATCTTTTTTTTCAAAAGATAAGCCTTTAACAAAATCTACATCTTGATTGTTCCCAAAACTATCCTTATAGAAAAAAGTAAAGAACAATTGATAATCTGCACTAACAAGGGACGTTATATCCAATTCAAGTTTTACTTCTCCAATTTCATCCTTTTTTCCACTGTAAAAATCATGCAAAATGAATGTTCCCTGCGGAACCTGTGAAAAAGACCAAACCTCAATCCTTAATCCTAAGTTCGTAACATCATCAATATTTTTCCACTTCATGCCTAAATACATTTTCTGATCATCCAAAAACGTAATCGTGTCTTTTCCAATATACTCAGCAAATAATAATTTCACCTTCGGATTAAGTAACCACTTCGATCTTTGATAAACAGAAAAATCTATCTTTGTATTATAATTCTTCTGTGAATTAGTATAAATATCAATTGCTTTCTCTACACCCCCATCATATATAACACGACCTTTATCTAAGACAACACACCTCTCACAAAGCTGTCGAATCGTATTCATATTATGACTCACATAAAGAACTGTACGCCCCTCTTTGCTCGCTGCCTCTCGCATTTTATCCAAGCATTTCTTCTGAAAAGTCATATCACCTACTGCAAGAACTTCATCCATAATCATTATTTCAGAATCAAGATGTGCAGCAACAGAGAATGCCAATTTAACATACATACCAGATGAGTAACGCTTAACAGGAGTATCGATAAAGTCTCTGACTTCAGAAAACTCAATAATGTCCTCCATTTTGGCATCAATCTCTGCTTTCGTCATGCCGAGAATGGCTCCATTCATATAAACGTTCTCTCTTCCCGTCATTTCACCATTAAATCCTGTTCCGACCTCAAGCATAGAAGCAACACGCCCCCACAACTCTATTTTTCCCTCTGTTGGAGCAGTAACTTGAGATAGCAGCTTTAACATGGTCGATTTTCCTGCACCATTTCCACCTATAATTCCAAGTGCTTCCCCTTTATACACCGTCAAATCAATCCCATTAAGTGCCATAAAGGTCTGTCCAACTAAACGTTCTCCCTCTCCAATCTTTGAATTGGGGTCTTCCTTTCCATGCTTTCTCGCCCACCAACTTTGAATGTCTGCCTGTAGCGTTCCACCACCAATCTGACCTAATTTATATTTTTTCTTAACATCAGAGAGTCGAATGGTAATTTCTCTGCTTTCACTTTGCTGTGCCATTTCATTTCCCCCTACACCGTATCCATAAATGTTTTTTCTACCTTGTTAAAAATCATTACTCCGAGTATGGCTACAATAATTGTAAAAATACATGACCATAAAAGGGCAAGCGGGACAATTTCTCCCTGTCCTAAAACAGCAAACCTAAACGCTTCCGTAGGTGCCGTAACCGGATTAATCAGCAGTACCGTTCGCAGCCATCCTTTTCCACCCTGTGAAAGTGGGTATACAACAGGAGTCACATACATCCATAACTGAACAGCAAATCCTGCCAAAATGGATAAGTCTCGATATTTTGTAGTAAGGCTTGAGACAATAACTCCAACCCCCATGCCCATAACACCAAGTTCGATTAAGATAAGTAATATAATTGGACACAAAATCCAGTTCGGACTTACAGCCCCTTTTATTATATAAAAAACCATAAGAGCAAATACCATTAACATTAGAATTCCAAACTCCAACACCGATGTCATTACATTTGAGATAGGTGTTGTTAATCTTGGAAAATATACTTTTCCAAACATGTTAGCATTGGCTGTAAATGTATTTGCATTCTTTGTAACGCATCCGGAAAAGAAAGCCCATATCGCATTACCACTCATATAAAAGAGTAATCGGGGAACTTCTCCCGTACTCATACCTGCAATGCCACCAAAAATAAAACAATAAATCAAACTTGAAATAAGTGGATTGATAAAAAGCCAAGCGGGTCCGAGAATAGTTTGTTTATACCGCACCTGAAAATTTCTTTTCGTAAACAATACTATTAAATCTCTATATTTCCAAACCTCTTTCAGCTTTAAATCAAACAAATTATGTTCTGACGTTATCGCCTTATAGTATTTGTCGTTTCCACTACTCATTGTTTTCTTCCTCTCAATTTATGACCAATTCTCCACAGAGGATTCATCCATCTATTATATGTTTTTTTCACTTCATCTGTGAGCCAGCCATTTTGGCTCATTTTGCCATACTCTTCTTCTAAAATATTTAGTTTCCCATACTGATCTGCAATCCAAAAACGAATCATTGAATATTGTTTATAAATAATATCAAGATACTCTTTCTCTTCTGGTACATGCATAGCTTTGATTACGATTGCCTCTGTTTCCTCACAGGCGCTATTTTGCTTTATCATCGCATCAGCACCTTTATGTGCAGCTGCATGTGAAATACTATCCTCTCGAATAACAAAAAAGAACATTGGTTTATCTATGTAGTGTGCCTCATAATGATAAAGCATCGGCAACATGATTTGCCAATTCTGTCCCTCTCTTGATTGATATATTTCTCTCTGCGGATTAACCTCTTCAAACGCAGATGTTCTCAGCATGGTACATCCAAAATAAAATTCTTTACAAGTCAAACAATTCAGGAATAATTTAGTTTCAAAGCGATTCTTCAAACCATCTGACATCCTAGAAATAGGCTTATCGACTGCACTATCCAACACGTTATAACCATCGCAACGTACAATCTGAGCTTCCGGATGTTCAAGAAAATACGCTACCTTCACCTCAATATAATCATCTGTTAACAGGTTATCGGAATCACACCATGTGAAAAATTCTCCCTCCACCAGTTTTAACCCCGTATTGATTGCTCCTCCCAATCCTAAATTATTTTGATACTGATATGTCAATGTAATACCTGTATTCTCCAATCTCGCTTTATACCCATACACAATATCTTCCGTTCTATCTTTCGAACCATCATTAACAATGATTAACTGAACATTATGGTATGTCTGTCTCAAAAGGCATTCCAAATATCTTTCAATAAATCGTTCCGAATTATAGCATGGTGTAATAATACTCACTAGCGGCCGCATCATTTTTTCTCCCTTATTTTATCGTAAATTTTCAATAGTTCTGCTGTGTTTTTTTCAATACTATGTGTAGATAATGCATGTCCTCTTGCTTTTAATGACATTGAATTTGCCAATTCATCTGAAGCGAAAATTGAGCACACGTAATACGCCAACATATATGGCTCTTCAAAAGGATATATAAACCCCTCTTCCGGAGCACTCAGCATATCCTGCACTCCTCCAACACAAGAAGCAACGCATGGCACCCCCAACAGCATTGCTTCTCCCAGCGAATTAGGTGAGTTTTCAATGGAGGATGGCAGTACAAATACGTTTGTCTTGAGATATTGTTCTCGCATCTGGTTTTCATCCAAATAATTCAAAAACTTTATCTTTCCATACAAATCATTCTCTCGAACAAGCATCTCTATATAACCCTGATATCCACAATACAACTCCGCAGCCTTTTGCTTAAACAAAGATCGTTTGCCAAAGCTGCTTAATGGAGCACCCGCAACATTGATAACAGTATCTGGATAATGCTCCAGTATCAATGGAAGTGCTTTAAGCACCTGATGTAAGCCTTTAATTGGCGAACTTGATTGACTAAGAAATATACTATGACGTTGACATTTATCTATATTCCATTTATATCTATAAAATGAGTCTCTAAGTATTTCTCTGCAAATATAATAATTAGCATTCGGATTAATCTGATAGGTACAAGCCCGATCCCAAGTTGTTCTGCCGATTATGTATTTTGTCTGTTCTATTATTTTTTTCTCTCTCAATCCGCTTCGAGCAAGACGCTTTGCATCATCCTCAATTATTGTTCCACCTATTATTTTTTTTGCAAGACGCTTTATAACCGTTGATTTATAGTATTTTTCCGGAATCCCATCCCCAAAATGTGTTGAGACCATTCCAATTAAACCTTGGATTGATACAACAGTTTTAGATTTATCAGCCACTTCAAACGCAATAGGCGCCGCAATAGTTTCTGTTCCAAAGATATGGAATACATCTGGATTCACTTTATTCATAACATCAACAAAACTATCTTTAAGTTTGCCTTCCTCCATGTCTGGCAAAACACAATATTCAATTCCTTGAAGCTGTCTCCATACTTCTCTATTTACGCCGTTTGTCACACAAATGACAGTCAAATGATGCCCTGTGTCTTTCAGTCCGTTCATCTGTCCAATCAACCAGCCACCCAAACTTGTTTTCCACAATCCAAGCGCTTCTGCTAATTCTGGAATTACAATATTAATCAACCATGCTATTCTCATAACTTTATCTCGCTATCTCTACAAATGCTCTTTCTTTATATTTAGGTATTATTGATTTCAACTGACACTTAATAGCCTTCTCATCATCAAACATTTTGGCGAATGCTTTTTGCAAAATATCATTCGAATCAAGGCTTTGCACTGGGACAACGTGACCATCTTCTCTACCAAACAAATCCCTTGCAATACCTTTGGATTTGACGGAGTAGCCCAATACCAGCGTAGGTATTCCATTAGAATACGCTGCTATTGTTGAATGTGTCCTTGCCCCTATAAAAAAGCGACACTGGGATATAACATACTTAAGTTCTTCACAACATTTATCCTCTATCAAAGACACTCTGCCAGTTTCTTTATATGCATCATAAAGTTTTTTTAATGGAACACGGTCATCCCCTTGCTCCCAAATAACATGTGGAATAAAAGCTATATTCATATCAGTCTGATTCAAAATCCACTCGACCATCCGAGTATAGTTTTCCCATGTTATCCCTGGTATTATTTCGTTTTCAATCGCCATTGGACTAAGGTTAATTCCAACAGTGTTTCCCTCAACGAATTTATCTGGTAAATCTGTTTCCTTTGCATCCAACTGAAATGCAGGATCAGAAACACGTACAGTATTTGGATTGATTATTTTTAATGCTTGATATGTAATAAACTCTCTAGCTGTAATCAAATCATATCGGGCAAGATCGGCAGCGATATCAGGTTTGCTTGCAACTTCTGGTTCAACCGAACATCCCCATAATACTGTTTTAACTCCTCTATCCTTCAACATATCATGAAGCATTACATACTTTCGAACATCAGCATAACAGTAATTATCGCCCCCGATTGAGATAGCAATATCACCTTCCGACATCAGATCAAATGTTTCCTTATACCACATTTTGTCCATCGGAATATAATTCCTCTTCAATTTAAGAGCTGCATAGGCTTTCCAAAAATCGAGGTCAGTTTTTTTCAAGGAGCTGCTAGTATCCTTAACAATTTTACATATTTCATTTAACCCATAAAGGATATCCTCATCTGGCTTGCTAGAAATCAGTGTAACATCTTTTAAATTTAATATTTTAATTGTTGATCTCACAATTGCTTCGCAACCATGGTTTCCGCTGCCCCCGTGGGCATACAAGAATACTTTCGGCATTTCAATCTCCTACTGTTTTAGTATATATTTTAAACATATTTTAATAAGTCTCATCTTAGTTTTAATTTTCACTTTTGAAGAAAGCAATATCCATGTTATGCTGTTGCTGAACCAATCCTGGAAATCCTTACTATCCCTCATCCTACTATATAAATAACCACTTATATATCCTATAGCATATTTTTCTGCCAAGTCTGTTACGCGCTTTTCTCTATATAGTACGAAAAGATGATTCATGAGTTTTAATCTATCCTTTTCGTGTCGCTCATCCATCTTATTATGCATTATTGAACCTAATCGCTCATAATATTTATACACATTTCTTGGATATGTTGTACTTCTTTCAGCTTCTAGAAAAATATGCGGTAATATCCAACTATCTTCATACAACTGATCGCAGGAATCTGATGTCATTCCATAAACTTCTCTTGTATAGTTTTCCCCAAACAACACCAGAAGGTACTCCTTGTAATCTACCTTCAAGCATTGTACTCCCATGTTTTGTATATACCCCATTAGGAATTTCACTCCATCGAACTGTACCATTTAAACCGTAGCCGAAGTATCCTCCAACAACTAAGTCAGATTTTTCCTCTATTCCTAATCGCACTAGTTCCTCAATTGCATCAAGTTCAACGATATCATCACTATCTGCAAAAAAAATATACTCTCCGGTACATACCCCTAAGCCAATATTTCTTGCAACTCCCTGTCCTTCATTTTTTTTATGTATTACAATTATTCTTGAATCATTCCGAGCATACTTGTCGCATACCCTCCCTGAACCATCCGTACTTCCATCGTCAATTAAAATTAGCTCTATGTTCTTATATGTTTGCTCGACAATACTATCTATGCAACTTTTTAGATATTTGTCTGCATTATATACAGGAACAATAATCGATACTTTATTCATTTAATTTACTCTCCATTTTTTTCACGCATTCTATCACTACAGCGAACATTTAAATTATTATGTGATACTACAAACAATTATTGAACTATTTTAAGAAGCATATCATCTAATTACACTATTTGAGTGATTGAAATTTATTCGTAAAAAGATGCTAATTTTTGTTTGTTGTAGTGCTAGGCAATGAACGATCATTTGTTCTTTTCATTATCCCATCTGTAGACATAAACGTAAAACCAAAATCAATTAAATCTAAATCATTAGCTTTTATTTATTATTCTAACGGAATTATCCAAAAGTTTAGTATCAATCCAGTCGTCTGCGCCTAAAAAATATATCCCATCACCTGCAGCAATATTAATCCCAACATTTCTAGCCTTTGATACACCATCAATTTTTTTATGAAGAACTACTACGCGAAAATTTAACTGGGCCTATTTGTCACACACCCGCCCCGACCCATCTGTACTTCCATCTTCTACCAGAATTAATTCTATGTTTCGATATGTTTGACTAATAATGCTTTTAATACAGTTATTTTATATAATCTATCTTATTATGTACGGCACTATTACGCTAATTTTAGGGCTACTCATCATACGTCTTCTTTATATACTTAAATATCTATTCCAATGCTAAACAATACAAAAAGTACTTTTTCTTTCCACGGAAATACATTGCATTTCAAAATATTCTTAAGATGATTTCTATAGAATCTTCTCGTCTTATTAACAAATAATTGCTCATCAAGATTTTGGGATTTTATTATCGGCTTCACATACTGGAATAGATGAGATAGTGTAATATACATGCACATTGGCGATAAATCCTTATGCATTTCTATATACATCACCAGTTCTTTTGTTGCTACGATAACATCCTCTGATGGAATATTAGCGATTTGATGCATTGCACTATTATCATTTTGAATATATCTGTATTCTGTTTGTCCGGTTACAGCTATTCTATTTGCTTTATCAAATACATCTTTAATAAACAGAACATCTTCATAAGTTTTTAACAATGGAAAACAGCTAAAACCAATAATATTCGATTTAATCAACTTTGCACAAGGACCAGGATTTATTTTTTTTCTAGATAAAAGAAGATTCAATGCTTGTACATTATTTAGAACAGCATCCTTATTTGAAAAACGACTAATCGCTTCTTTATCTTGCAACATAACCACATCACATACTACAATGTCTGCCTGTGTTTTCTGCTGAGTATTTACCAATGTTTCTATATAATTACTAGGTATTTCATCATCAGCATCTAAAAATGTAATAAACTCACCATTTGCAAATTTTATTCCATTATTTCTCGCGACCGATACACCACCATTTTTTTGATGTACCACGTAAAACCGTGAATCCCTCTTTGCTACCGAATCGCAAATAATACCACTACTATCTGTACTTCCATCATCAACTATGATCACTTCCATATCTTGATACGATTGTCTTTCAACACAGTCAAGCATTCTCTTTAAATATTCACCGGCATTGTAAACAGGAATTATTACTGAAATCATCGTTGTCCTTTAAACTATCCCTTCTTCATTTTTCTAAGATCAGTTTCATTTATAATTTCTCCTATTAATCGGGTCATCCCACTTAAACTGTTCTTTTCTTCGAAAGCTCAACGCAACACCAAACGGTAACGCTAACATAGTCAACCATCTCTTATTACTTTTCAGGATGTACTCGGGATGTCCTGCTACGATAGATAAAGCAATATGTTGCGATGCTGCCTGAAAACATTCTTTCAATGACTCCGTGTATAATAGACGCTGGTTGCTTAACATTGCATATCCCATTTTATTCTTTCGTAATAAGTTCCAACTTCCTTTAGTCAAACCACCTTCCTGATACTCACACACATATATTCCCAAATTATACCATCTTAAAATGTACCCGTCTAAAGCAAGACAATCTAACTGAAGTTGTTCCGGTGCAAACATTTCTCCCTCCCATACAGGGAACTTATATTTTCGCATTACTTCGATTTTATATGCTTCGCACATATCAGCATCTAAATCATATTTCTTTCTATCAAGATTATTGCAATCAATAAATCCACATTCATTTACTTTAGGCCACGTCCCTTTTATAGGGATACCGTTCTCTTTTACTTTAACAAATCCAACGCCTACATAGTTATCTTTTGCATCAATCTCTTGTAATTTTTCTATAATAGAGCTTACTGCATTTGATTTTAAATAATCATCTGAGTCTAAACGAAAATAGTATCTTCCCTTCGCTTCACTAACAGCAAAATTTACAGCTCTAATTAATCCAGCATGCTGTAGCTGTTGATATCGAATATTAAATGAGTTATTCTCCATAAGCCACTTTTTCACCAATTCATCAGTACCGTCAGTTGATCCATCATCAGTAATCAACCATTCGAAATCAAAACAAGTTTGCTTTTGCAATGAATGATATGCTTTTTCCAATATGTGTGCTCTATTATATGTTGCCGTATGTATTGTTAAAGTTCGTCTATCCATAACGTTATTCTCCTAACAATGTCAATAACTTTCTGTAGTAAAAGTTCTTTATTTGAACATTATCCAATTTTTTACAATACCGTTTATACAATGATTATATTTTACTAATTTTTTGACAGATTTATATACATTCATTAAACCTTTTGCTTGAAATCTCCATTTTTTTTCTAACATCCAGAACAATAATTTTTGCATATAACCACTAGGCTTCAGAATAATTTTTTCCATCTGACAAATCTTATACAACTCATCAAATTTTCTATCAAAATCATCCAAAGTACCATAAAACATCGTAAAATACACATAATTACTGAGCAGTTTTTCCACTATCTCTTTGTTGACTCCTGACCATCCACCAACATCTTTCAAAAAACTACAATACCGTAAATTGACCCTCAATTGAGCCAAATAGTCAATAGCATCATCATCTTTTACAACTGAACAGTTATCCGCTCCTTGTCGATAGAGGTAATTCGGCTGTAAATCAAAATAAATCAAATTAACTTTTGAATAAACTTTTAAATAAAAATCAAAATCTTCTGCCAATATAAGCCCCTCTGTAAATCTGCTTTCTCCTATCAATTCTTTCGACAAAAGTTTTGACCAGCACCATCCATACGTACCAAAATTTCGTTGTACATTTGCAAATTCCGGTAAAATATCTGACAAATAATATACCCCCGTTTTATATGGATTTATAGCTGGAATAATTTCATCTCTATCGTCCCAAATGTCTACATGTCCCCCAATTACAATATCTGCACTCGACTGTATCATACATTCATATAGATTTTGCAAATAATCTTTTGTAATTTCATCATCAGCATCTATAAAAGTAATATACTCTCCAACTGACTTGTTCAAGCCAATATTCCTTGCATGAGACACTCCGCAATTGGGAATATGGAATACAGAAAATCTTCTATCCTCTTTAGTAAACATATCGCAAACTTGTCCCGAACCATCAGTCGATCCATCATCAATTAAAATACACTCAAAATCATGAAATGACTGTTCTTTGACCATATTAAGTAATGGTTTAACATACCTTATTTTGTTGTAAACCGGAATAATAATACTAATTTTAATTGTATTCATTTTTTCCTATTTTTAATATCCCAAAACTTTTGCTTTATGATTTCATAAAATAATGTCATTTTTCCTTTAGAATAAAAATCCAAACTTTCGCCATTAATTTCACGAATCAACTCTTGTGCAAGTAAAAAATATACTTTTTTTGTAAAATGGTTTATTGTATCCAGGTAATCTTTTGTTCCATCCATATATTTTTCAAAATACATTAACGAAACATTTTCTTTATCTTGAGCCCATTTCTCAACTCTTCGATTTATTTTTTTATGAATTAAATGCCTGTTCCTATAGGAGTCATACGTTTTCCCCGGAAATTCAATTTCTGAACCAAGCAAAAGAATTAATTTTGATCCGCTTAAATATTTGTAAATTGTATCAAGACTTCTAATAGTTATATCTCCGAATGAATTATCCAGTGCCTCATATTCTTCTGCAAATCGTTCCAACTCTTTCTTTTTGAAAAATATATTTGAAGTAAAAATTTCTCCATTAATATACTTATTATAATTTCTCGTATTCGTCAAATCATAATACGCTTCACACATTCCAATAATTTCACCTGTTTTTTTTCTTCGATACAAACCCAAATTTCCATCCGGCAATAAGGACATAACAACTACATCAAATTTATGTATCTGCATTTTTGTTGTAAGCATATTACTATCAAACCATGAAAACTCACTTATAATCTCTTTTTTTCTCTCTTCAGACAAACATAATGCAGTAGCACATTGGCCAGTTGTATTATGACCTTCAATTAAAGAGCCATTTTCTCCTTCGTATGTAAACTCAATAAAAACATTTTCCCCCGATTCGATGAAAGAGAAAATCTGTGACATATCACAAGGTCCCTTAAGCAGTAGTTTCTTCTTTACATTATGCCGGTTTTCAGAAATTATTTTTTTCTCACTGTTTATCCATTGTGGCTCATCTTTTTTATTTAATTTTGTAACAACATCCCCAACCTGATTAATCTTCGGACAGCCCAATTTCATATACACATATTGTTCCACCATCATTCCCAGTGTTCTACAGGAAAACAAATAATGAATCGCAACACCTGCACGAATCGCATAAAAACCAACAATGCCATACTCTCCAAATTTATCAGAAACTACCACATACCCAGCATTGATGTTATCATCCTGCAAGAGTAAAATTAAGTCTTCTTTCGTATGACGAAACTTAGTATAGTTTAACTGATTACTCCGCATAATTAACTCGTGAATTCGATCTACTTCATCTAGACAATTAGAACACAGCTTAACATGAATATTGCATGAAAACAAAAACTCTTTATTTGACTTGAATTTTTTTTGTTCTATTTCTTTTTGCTCTAAGAGTCTGTATTGCTCTAATCTTTTATGATTAGGATCTTTTTTTTCTGCGATTTTAGAATTATGTATAATTCCTTGAATCTCTTCAGGCATTGCAGTCATTATTTGAGAACAGTAAAAAAGTGCCTCTTGCAAATTTTGAATGTTATCATCAATAAACAACACATTTTCCGCTCTTAATTGCATTCTATCAATTATTGTTTTAATCCTGTTTCCTTTAGGTTCCCAATTAATTGATGGAAAAACAAACTTATCCCATAATTGCAACCCGCTCAATTCATGTTTTATGGTATCGTAATCATTCTTTGAACAAATTGAATGAATAATTCCGCAATCCAAAGAATCATTTATAAATTGTACGTATTGTTCTTTGACTACTACTTCACCTTCGCTAATCGTCCCACTCCACAATGTTTCATCAAGATCCCATATAATTAACTTTATTTTCTCAAATTCTATCATATTATCTTCTCACCCTCGTCTTACTCATCGAACAAGATATTTTAACCCCATCTTATATTTATAGCAAAATGTTAGTATCTTTAACTTTCCCGTGATTGGAAGACGGCTGATGCAAATTCTGTCAAATAATTCTTTTACTTCTTTTGTATTCAATATTCTATATATAATTTTCATTTTCTGTTCAAACGGATAGTAATTTAAGATGCAGACATCATGAATTGCCTTATAAACAAAAAAAAGCAAAACCTTATCTATCTGGTCGGAAAAGTTGTATTTTTCAGCCGAAAATATTTCACTTGCCCGAACATATACATTAAAATAATCATCCCACTTATCCCCTACAAATACTCTGGTCGATGATGTCGGATTGATAAAATAATGATAATATGGTTTTCCTTTCATGTAATAAAAAGATTTAGCCTTATACATCATTTGTGCGCCAAACAGCAAATCCTCCGAAAATCTTACTCCCTCGATATAGCGTAAACAACACCTATTATATTGTTCTCCCTCACCATCACTGCTTTGTTCTTCATGTAACACCTGTCCTCCAATCTGACGAAAGAGGCAAAGCCAATTTGAAATTGTCGCCGGATATTCTACATTCTCCATCATTAACAGGTGAGGATAGTACTCCTTCTGCAACTGCTGGTAGTCATAAAAACCTTCACGAATATCATGAGAATAAATTTCCGAATGATCCGAATAATCCTTATAACAATCACACATAACAACATCGCAATCATATTTGCGTGCCTTTTCCATCATGGCGTAATACATTTCCGGTTCAATCCAATCATCACTGTCCACAAAAGTAACGTATTCTCCTACAGCAATATCAAGCCCACTATTTCTAGCGGCAGATACTCCAGCGTTTCTTTTATGTATTATTTTCACACGCATATCCTTCAACGCATACTCATCACAAATTAATGGGCATTGATCAGGTGATCCATCATCCACCAGTATTAATTCAAAATCCTTGAATTTCTGATTTAAGATACTGTCCACACATCTACTTAAATATTTCTCGGTTTTATACACAGGAACAATTATACTAATCTGTGGCATATCCTTTTTAACTTTCCTCATAAATTAACCTCAATTAATTGATATATTTGGTTAATGCAATACGCATTTGTATAATCATATTTTTTCGTATTACAAATTAGCTTCTGGCACAACTCACCATTTTTTATAACGTCCACAATCCCACTCGCACATTTTTCAATATCCATTGGCACAATTATACCGTCTACACCATCCTCTAGTTGACTGGCTGAAGTTGTATAGTTGGTTATAATCACAGGCTTATTCAATATCTGCGCTTCTGTTACCGAGACACATTTTCCTTCGTATCGACTCGGTTGTACATAAATATCACAGTTTTTTATATACGGATATGGATTCTCTTTTTTTCCAAGAATAATAACATATTCCTGCATTCCTGCATCGATGATTCTTTGTTTAATTAGCATCTCATCTCTGCCATATCCAATTAAATACCATTTGACATTCAAACCCAGATTATGTATCTGTTTACATATCATCGGAATATTATCAAAATTCTTAGCTCTACAAAACCTTCCAATTGAAAGCAGTCTTATTGATCCATCATTAAGCATTTCCTGCTCTACCGTATAACCGTTTGCTAATTGCTGCATATACCGCATAGGCATTATATTTGGTATCAATTTAATTTTAGATTCGAGTTCAGGAAAAATTTGTATAAAAGTCTTAGTCACAATCTCAGAGATAGAGGCAATATAATCGTATTTTTCCCACATCGCAAGCTGTTCTTTTTTATCTATATCTACTTTTGAATAATCTGTATGAATCCATGCTATTTTTTTCTTAGCCTTCACTTTCTCGACTACAAAATAGTGTGGTGTAAGAAAACTAATTGCCAAGTCATAATCTATCTTATTAATTTCCGGAACAAACGGTAATGTATATTTGTGACTATATTGAAGTGCCACATCATTATCTTCCGCAAGATTCAATTTCTTGACTCTTTTTTTAGCTTTCTTTTTTCCATATAATCTACCAACAACCATTCCAATCTCTTTTCTTCTAATCACGTCTCTGAATGCAACTGCTAAACAAGCGTACTGTGGTATTTCAGGCAATAAATTTATATTTGTAGGGATAAATTTCATTAATTCTCCCTCATGCCGCATGAGAAACAAATCCACCTGATACTTTGTTGTATCTATTGTTTCAAGAAGTCCTAACAATGCTCTTTCTGCACCACCAATCTCCATAGCATGAGAAAAAATCAATATCTTCTTCAACATTAATCTCCTTTTTATTTTAAACTATTATCTTATTGACCTTTTTAAGCACAACCTTTTCTACTATTACCTTCTTATCCATTCAAAACAATCTTCGCCTAAAAATCTATGAAATATCTTTGTAATCCGAGTTCTCACTTGCCTATGCTTCGGTAACCAAGACATCGAATATCGATGAATAGAATATGTATTAATAGTATTTTTAATTTCTCCAGTAGCACTATTCATTGGATTCAAATAATCAGTAGGGTAAATAACAACTCCATTTAAATTTTGAAATCTTCCATTTAATTCCAGTCCCAGCTTTCGCAACGCTAATGTATTTAAGGCAGGACACACCACGAGAGGAAATGATCCATCTTCTTTTTGCTTCAAATACTCATACTCCTGTATCATCAACTGTATTGATTTTTCCCCTTTTAATGCTCCAAATCCAAGACCTGTATTAACATTGTTTTCATTTTCAAAGCCAAAGAATGCTTTGCAATCTAATAATTGGTCAAAAGATTTAATTACTTCTACATCCGTATCAAAATAAATACCACCATTTTCATAAACAATAATCAGTCTAGCAAGATCACTTAAAAATGCCCATTTTCTATTATCATAACAATACCTGGTATATACGTTATAATCTACATCGAAGTTATCTTCATTCCACTCTATGATTTCATAATCCGAACAATATTTCTTCCAGCTTCCTATACATTTCTGAGCTAATCTGGGTTTTTCTCTTCTACCAAACCAACAATAGTGAATTAACTTTGGAATCATTTTTTTCTCACTTTTTCAATTTATTTAGTTGCCAAAACATTTTCTTGTTTCTGCAAAGACATCTTAATTTTATAATGAATAAAATTTTACCATTTTTGTATAAAGTTAATAAGCGATAGTTATATTGATTTATAATGTAGTAACTATACAGCTTTCTGCCACATTCATCATGATGTAAGGTTTATTTATCATTTATTAATAGTAATGAATATTTAATACATAACTTTCATACATCAATCCCCCCCACGCAACATACATTTGATAGTAAAATAAAATAAAGTATAATAAGATACATGCAACTTTCACTACCTTTATGGAACGTAAAGTAAAACAATTTTCAATAATCCATGGTAGTAAATACAAATTATACACAGTAAAATATATTGGCATTCTTCCAACTAAAATACCATTGGTAAAGGTTGACGCAAAATAAAAACATACACTTATGAAACTCATATTTATCGCTAATCGAATTGAAGGTGGGGCAATTTCAATAACATTGTGGAAATTTAATAACACAATCAAAACAGGCACCGCTGCTATAAACAAATTTAAAACATTTGAACCGCTACCCTCGACTAATACTGGTGAAAAATCATCAACCATAGTCCTTCCTAAGAAACCAAAAATGGATTCAGAGAATATTGTTCCTATGACAGTAATTATCACAAATAAAATCATTTTCTTTGGAAATATTTCTTTTGCTGAAACAAAAATTGCCACAATTGCTACAAATAGCGCTGATATATGAAATGACGATAAAAAAAGTGCAAGTAAAATGTAACAAACCTTTTTATTCCCAAAAAGCCAATTTGAAAATGTAAATAATATACATACTGTCAAAAATTGTCGCGCACCATTTAATAGCCATGTGAAAGTCGATGCTGTAATAAACAAATAACAAGACAAAGGGACATTTATACTATACTTATATATTATTCTAAACAAAGAAACACAACTCACTATTGCTAATACAGACAACCATACATAATAACTATCCACTATTCTTTTAAAAATCCATTCAAGTATATAAAAGCCATAACTATTTGAGATAGAAGTCAAGTAAGTTTTCATCTGTCCCCAGTCATCTGGAAGCGCCTTAAATCCGGCAATATAACTTCTTGTGTCTAATACCTCATCTCTCAAACCAATTAAAAAGCACAAATATCCTACTATTAATATAAGGAAAAAAGGCTGCATTCTGTATTCTATTTTCCCTTCGACCCAAACTTTTTTTTGATTTGCAATTTTACTTATTTGTCCTACTATAATTGTAAAGATTAGCATCGACCAATATATAGGCATATTATTTGTCTCCTGCCTGTTTTATTCTATGCATTGCATTATAGACCCAAGATGGGAGCAGCCCAACAATAACAGGTATAATACAATAGAAGTAACCGTATATGGGAAGTCCTAAATGTTTCACTGCAAAGGCTTTTACATAAACTTCATTCAATCTATATTTAAACTTTCTTCTTCCTTGTGCATTCCTATCATCTCTCATTGAGTATAATAATTCTTGAATATTAATACCTTTATAACCCTTCTCATACATTTTAATCCATAAATGATAATCCTCAACTCTAAGGAGCTTTTTTGAAATACTATAACCGCCTACCGCAATATAAGCCTCGCGCCTAACCATGCATGCTGCATGGCAAAATTGCGTGCGCTGAAGAAAGCTTTCTTTTGTTGGTTCTTTGAGTACGGAAGTTCTACCCCATACTCCTTTATCATCAAAAAATTCCATATCCGAGCTTACTATAGATATATCTGGGTTACTTTCTAATAATTGTAATTCTTTCTCAAATCTGTATGGAGAACACAAATCATCTCCATCCATCCTTGCTATATATTCACCCTTTGCCAATTTCAAACATTTATTAAGTGTATAATTTAATCCCATATTTTTATCGTTTGCTATAAGAATAAATTTATCTGGATATTCTTCAACAAATCTGGAAGCAACTTCAGCGGTTTTATCATAAGAATAGTCATCGCACATAATAACTTCCCATTCTGTATATGTCTGATTTATAATACACTTTAATGCTTCTTCCAAAGTATCAGCACAATTATATATTCCCATTATTACACTTATTGTCTTGCTGCTCATTTACATAACCCCCATGTAATTATTCAGTTTTCTATTAAAGTTAAATCTTGAGCTACCTGAAATTACATTTTTGATTACTTTATATATCTTATATCATTATTTGTAAACAGTTTCGACATATAGCAGAAACTTATAGTATTCTTTGTGCCTTTCCATATCTTATTATAGACAGCTATACGTTCTGTATATCTTATTTATCGAAGTAAATATTTTTCAACTCATTTTCTACATTTCTAAAACTATAACCCCATGCATGTTCTCTTGCTTCATCGCCCATTTTTTTTCTTTTCTTACTATCACCTAGCAGTTCAATCACCCGTCTACTCATAGCTTTCGCATCCTTCACCAGATATCCATTCCTGCCATTTATGATCAACTCTTTGTGTCCCCTATTAATCGACGCCACTACTGGATTACCAGTAAGCATTGCCTCAACTATATTGACCGGAAGTCCTTCCCTATAACTGCAAGCCACAAGCACATCTGTAATTTTCTGATATTTTTCCAAGCAGGTGCAATAACCAAGCATCTTGACATTATCTTCTAAATCACATTTCTTAATTTCTAATTCCAACTCTTCCTTTTCAGGACCATTTCCTGCAAGCAGTAATTGTGCATGTGGATACTTTTTTACTACCTCCTGCATCATACGAATCGCCATTTTCTGATTCTTATTTGGAAGCAATTCCCCGATACAAAGTATTATCTCCTGATTTTGTGAGAATCCCAGTTCTTTTTTTACTCTGAGTTGTTCCTCTATTTTTATAGGATAATATCGTTTTTCATCAGCACCTACACCATGGATATGTTCCACCCTACAATGAAATTTCTGACTGGCAAGCCTATAATCCTCCCAAGTAATAGTAATGAGTGTATCTACCAAATCAGAAAAAATCTTTTCAATTGGATAAAATATAATCCAATTTTTCTTAGGTGCTCCCTTATAGAAATGGAACCCATGAGCCGTATAAACAACCCTTGTTCCATTCCTCCGTGCTTTTATGGCAGCCAGTCTGGTAACAATCCCACCCATAGGCGTATTACAATGGATAACATCATAATTTCCTTTTTGAATTATTTGCTTTAACTGCTTATATGCAATCAGATTATCAATACTCTTTGGAGATCTGGAAAAGGGCACATTGTAAACCTTCTCTACAAAATCCAGCTTCAATCCATTTTTTTCCGTCAAATTATCCCTCGCCGCAACGTGAACCTCACATCCATGTGCATGAAGCACTTCTGCCAGAGGCTTATGGAACTGGCAAATATGGCTTTGTACTGTTGCTGTTAGTAAAACCTTCATTTCTATTATCCTTTTTGTTTGTTATTTTCATAAGTTCAGTACATTCCTTATGGAAGTATCATGTTTGCAGTGAAAATACAATTTAATGCAAATGCTCGAAACGACGTCTCATGCATATTGACAATTCGTATCCCCATATCAAACAAATCCTGATTGAGATATCTCTTCATATCAAGATGATGCTGATCTGATATTCTTCTCTCTATTGGCACTTTAAACATCAAATCTAAAAACTTTCTATTGTTATAAATTATCGTTATATCAAAACAATACTTCATCTCACTTATATTCATACCACCCCAACTCCCCCATGTAACCTCATTATAATGCATATCAGCAGGTGGGTACTGACTTGGGATATCGGCATACTGAAAATCCCTTATGTAATCTTCAAATAATGTGTCAATCTGATGTGCCAACTTTCGATCTATCGTGAATATTTTGTATAAATTTCGATATAATTTCCCGGATATCCTTGGCATTTCCATTCTTCCATAATGCTTATACCAATATGCACGGATAGTCTCAGACACCCAACTTTTAATCTCTACATCCGCAGGACAATTTTGTTCCAGATATATTCGTTTTCTTAGCTCATTTTCCTTTTCAAGGCCGACGTAACCATTATTATGTTTAATAATAGCTGCTCTTTCCTCATATCTGTCTAATTCTTTCTTATCTTCAGGTATTGTATACAAAACCCATGGAACATTAAAATGTTCAGCAATCTTCTTTGCGGCATCACAATCTATTGTTTCCTTTTTAGCTGAACAATAACTGAATGCTTGAAATTTTTCATAATTACCGTTGGCAGCCGCAAATGTTGTATTGCTGTCTATTCCACCAGTTAAAGAAATCCATGGATTTTTCCACTTTCTTGATATCAGTATCATATTATTTTGCAGTATATCTGCTGCCTGATGAATTACATTCAAATATTCCTTCTCGTTTTTGACTTCTTCTAAATCATATAATGGATAAAATCGTTTATGCCGCACAACATCTCTATAATGATTGTACTGATTATTTGGTACAACGCGTTTTAGTTCTTCAAATGGTGTCATATCCACTGGCAGGTACGGTCCCATCACTCTGGAATACCATTTATATTCAATAAGTCTTTTCACAAAAGGATCCATTATCAATTGGCATATATCTGCAATAAGCTGTGAATGAGAAGACAAATAAAATTTTCCATTTATTATTCCGGAACAAGCTGATTGCATCCCTGCAGGATCAACAATATAATGAATACCATTATTATCAATTGTTCCATATACAAAAACACCTGTCATCTCATTAACGTGATCGTAATACATATCCGTGTCATAGGAATTTAAAAGATATTCTAAAATAGGAATTTCCTCAAACTCCATGGTAAATGGATTATATGTATGTCCCAGCAAAAAAGCTGTAACACCATTTTTTTCCGTATAATGAAATCTCGTTTTCTCATGCGTCCAGAAGTGATATCCTTTCAATTCCATATGATTCCACATTCCAAAGAAAGGATAGTCAACACCAGATATATCATCCGTTGTTATGAGAAAACCTCGGATAAATAAGTATCCTCTTAAATCGGAATATTTATTTAAAATGTTTTTGACACACATTCCTGTTCCTCCAAATTCCCTATAATTATATCAGCTAATCTTTGTTCACTTCCATCTCCTACAAAACTGTTGTGTGGAGTAACAATCACATTATCCATACTCCATAAAGGGCTGCCTTCATTCAATGGTTCTTCCTCAAATACATCAAGAACTGCACCAAATAGTCTTGTCTTTAACACCTCAATCAAGGCTGCTGTATCTACAATAGCTCCCCGTGCTATATTAACGAGGATACTGCTCTGTTTCATTTTTTTTAATCTCTCTATACCTATCAGATGTCTTGTCTGTTCAGTTAAAGGCAGTGTAAGTATAACAATATCACTCTTAGCCAAAACTTCATTTAACATATCTAATTTTTGAATAGACTGATACGCATTATTTTCAAAAGGATGTGAATTGATTCCAATCACTTGACATCCAAAAGCTGCAAATCTCTTAGCACACTCTGTTCCCACACTGCCACAACCCACTATACAGACTACCTTTCCCGCAAGCTCAATCAGGCCTCTATGTTTCTTCCATCTGTGTTCTTTCTGGTTTTGGCTGAAAAAACGACTCTGCTTATATAACTGCAGCACTCCGCTTATCGCAAATTCTGCCATTGGAATGCTATAAGCTCCTCTTGCATTATAAATATCAATTCCACGTTGTTTTATATATTCTATCGGGACACGATCAAATCCAGCACTAGTCAATTGAACATACTTGAGATTTATAAACTTCTCAATGGGATGATATAAAAATAAACCATTGCAAATAATCCCTTCAATATCTTCATAAGAACAAATCAATTCATCGGATTCTATCTGTTGAAAAAACACAGTATATCCGAGTTTTTCAATGTAATCCAATTGCTCTCCAGAACACCTCCATGCTCCGGTAATAAGTAAATTCATAACTTTCCTCTTATTTTTGAGACCCAATCACCTGTTCCACGCCCGTACGGACCGCGTCCATATTATCACGGAAAAAATCACTATGTACAGCTACAGACTTTTCAAATTCACGAATCTCCCGAATACCATTTACAAAAGTTGAACTAATAACTCCCATATGTTTAATCTGATTTACATTACAGAAACTCCTGGATAGAATAGCGCTGCTGGACCCTAATCGATAATGTTCTGTAATCACTCTCTCAGACGGCAGCATTCCTTTCCCAAGAGACGCAATTCCGCCAAATCCAAATGGAATTCCCTTCCTATGGAATTTATAACAGAGCTCTTCCACTGTTCCGTCTGACAACAACTCAAACATAAACTTTCTACCATATCCCAAACTCAAATCATTCAATCCGATAAATATCTCGTCAATACCTTCAAGGCTTAAAATTTTCTCAATCATACTGACCGCTTCCGGTGTTTCGACCAAAGGCATTGTTCTTGCCCGCCCATCAACTAACCGGACAAATTCTTCAACCTCCTCAGCAGTCTTGAAATAGGGCAGCATTAATATCTGCGCGCCGTCAGCTATAGCCCTGTCAATCTCTTCCTTTGAGGAGATATATTCTTCTGTTGCTTTATGGATCGGATTAATGCGTACAAGCAGCTCCGCCTGTGTAATGGCACCGGCTATCTTTTTCACATCTGCCAAAGTATGATAACTTTGGACCGTATCCATACCCCACTGGCGTATAGCCTTACCGATATATTCCAAATCCACGAAAATACGATCCACTCCGGCTGTTTCTGCAATCTGGGCAATTTCAGGTTTATTTGTTATGTACATTAATTTTAAAGACATTATTGGATCATGCTCTCCTTTTTAACATCCGGCGTAGTATCTTTGACTATTGTGGCGCCAAAATTTTCGTTATCAGCATTTGTAATTACTTTAAATATGGTTATAAAGAAAATTTTCAAATCTAATATGAAAGAAATATGTTCTGCATACCAAATATTAAACTCAATACGTTTATGCCATTCTACTGTTTTTCTCCCATGTACCTGTGCCCAGCCCGTAATGCCGGGACGTACTTTGAACATTCTTTTTTGTTCTTCCGTATATTCTTCCCATGACCAGGGATGATATGTCAGCGGACTACGGAATCCTATAAGGCTCATATCGCCCTTCAGAATATTTAGCAACTGCGGCACTTCGTCCATGCTGGTAGTTCTAAGTATATAACCCACACGGGTAACACGATCATCATGATTATCAGAATAAACACCGGACCCCATATGCTCAGATCCTACTTTCATAGTCCTGAATTTATACATCCAATATATTTTCCCGTCTCTGCCTAAACGCTCCTGTTTGAATATGACCGGTCCTTCAGGACTTTCAATTTTAATTGCTGCCGCTACAAAAGCCATGGGGATTACTGCAATTATTAATCCTGCGAAAGCCAAACTAAAGTCAATTATTCTCTTAATTACTTTTTCATACATACTGATCCCCCTCTCTACCTCTTCTCCACAATCTCCACCCCCACCTGCACCACCTGCAGCCTCCCGAACATCTGCACCTCGACCCAGGCCTTTCTCTTATGCCGATCAATTTTCCTGATACTTCCCTCCATCCCCATAAGCGGTCCGGAGTAAATGATCACCTGATCTCCTTCAATAATTCCCTCTGAAACAGCAACCACCTGTTCTTTTCCCCCAAACTTCTGCAAGAAAGCGATTTCTTCCGTTTCAAGCGGTACAATATCCGTTCCTGTACCCAGAACCTTGGTCAGACCGATTATTTTTTTCAGTTCGTGATAGAGTTCTTCGATTTTTTCAGTAATTAAAAAGACATATCCCGGAAAGAGGACCTGACATTTTGTTGTCCACTCTCCATGGATACGTCTCCGCTCTTCATAGTAAGGGATAAATGTATTTTCTAATACCTGTTCAGGTATTATCTCCCGGCATTGTGCCAGGGTATTTTCTTCCGTGCCTGTACGCACCTGTACAACGTACCACATCTGTCTTTCTCCTTGTTCATTTACTCCTCTGATCGGTTCTCTATTGTTAAAAATGGGTAAGCTTCGCCACTCTGCCCTCAATGGCCAGATTCTCTTCTTTTGTATTACATCCGATTCCTTCAAACGCGGCTCTGCGACGATTTAAAGGCAGACGGAATTTTTACGGATTTATCGTACTCTCCTGTACCTCATAACTGCAAAACATCCCACCCCTATCAAGCCAACTGCTCCGAAAGCCATCCATGCCATACTGTCTTCCCCTGTTTTAGGCGAAACAACATCTGTTTCTCCGACAGTGCTTTCTTTCTCTTTATACACAAGCACCACCGGGGATGCCGAGTGAAACGCTGATTTGATCTGATTGCCGCTCACCTTCTCTGTCCTCAGCAGCTCCCAGTTATGTTTCTCACAGAAATGCAGTACATATACCTCAATATTATCCGTCAGACTATTTACCGTAAATGTTACCTCCACGGGATTTTGTTCTGTTGGCACTACATCTGCTATAGACAACTCCATGACCGGTGACAGGAATTTAAATTCTTTTAAATCAGCTGCTTCCACCTCTATCCGGGTGTCCATCTTAATAATAGGAATTTTTATATCTGTCAGAGACAGTCCTGTAAATACCTCTTCCAATGTACTGCTGACGCTTGCTGAATCTATGGATTCGATAACCGCCCTTACCTCTCCTTCATATTTCTCCGGTGCCACATCCTCTAATGTTACCCTTCCCTGGCTGGAGCTTACCTGCGGCATATCGATGCTGCCAACAATGCTGGGTGCCGCCGATACTGCTATGACAGATATCATCATTAGAACAAGCGCAAGTCCTGCTGCCGCTTTTTTTCTCCTCATCTCTTTACCCTCCTGCTTTAATTTTATACACATATCTTTCCTGACTACTCCATCAATTCTTCCACCAAAACTGCCTGCACCACATATCTGCTCACCGTTCCCGTTCGATCGCAGGTTGACAGCGTCAGTATACGGTCATCTGTGGTAATCTCCATATCCCTGTCTACATTGGATTCCATCTCCCTTTGGTTATCTATTTCTCTCAGATACTCCGCAAAGACATTTTTATCACTGCAGTCATAGCTTTTCAGCAAATGATGGTTGTCATCTCGATATGCTGCAAATATCCTGTATGTACGGACTGCATCCGGTGTATATATTTTTATTTCCCTGTGTTCCTCAAAAAAAGTATTGTCTTCAAATGCATGAAGACCTGCAAACATGGATCCGTCTCTCATATTATGCCCATACAGCACTGTATGCGGGTCCGAAAAATCCATTTTATTATAATGCTCTGAAAAAATAGCTCCTGCCACATTCTCTTCCCGGTCAATCCCGTGTGTAATATAGTAACTGTCATCAGTCATACACTGTACTGCCGGATAATCGATGTCTGTTCCCGGTATAGTGATCCATGCATAAATATCCGAATTTATCGCAGTCAACTGCTCAAAATTTACCGGTATCTCCGGTTTTGGTTTCTTCTCCGCGCCTTCTGCGTCATTTTTTATATCTTTTACTTCTTCACTTTCCGGTATCTCCCTCTCTCCTATCGGTTCCTTTTCCTGCCTCATTTCCTCATACTGCTTTTCCGCCTTCAGCTTTTCCGCTTCATGCTCCCATAGAATGGATATAAAGACCGCAGCCGCCCCAAATGCCAGCGCTGCTGCTGCCAGCCAGATGATTTTCCTGCATCTCCTGCCTTTCAACTATTTCACCTCTATATAGAAGGTTTCCACTATCAAATCCTTCAGTTTTTCTTCATCCGCATAAAACTCCTCATAAGGCTCCGCCTGTACAGTTTCCCCTTCCAGCATTCTGATATTATCCACATCAAATTGAATATCCGGCAGCAGAGTTGCCAGATAAACGGCCTCATCCATCTGTATACTGGTAGATAAGTCTGCGGTCAATTGCTGATAGAGAGTGATTGGAAGTTTCATATCTTTCTTAACAGCACTTTTCGCTGACTGGATAAAAGAAAGTGCATATTGCTTCTGTCTGGCCATACGCAGATTGTTGCTCCCGTCCTGCTCTGTATTTCGGTATCTTATAAAACTCTCCGCCTCCTGCCCCGTCAGCGTGACAACAGCGCCCTGGGAGTACTCCCGCCCTGCCAGTATACAGTCTTCCGGCAGTGTCACCGTTACTCCGCCCACAGCATTATTTAATTTTGCTATGGCGTTCAGGTTTACAGCGGCATAACCATGAACAGGCAGTCTGTAAAAAAGCTCTGATACCGCTTCTGCAGCCAGCTGTCCTCCGGTCCTGGTCTTATCCTCAAATGCATATGCAAGTCCCAAATGGTTCCTGCTCATCCCTATGTAATTTCCATGATAATCATATGTCCTGATCTGCGTCATTGTATCCCTGGAAATCCCGATCATCTGCATCGTCTTGTTGTCCGGGTCCAGAACCAGAAGGAAAATGGTATCCGCCTGCCCGCTTTCCCCGGATACCTCTTTCTGCTCTGTCATATCAGAAGATTTGTCAATTCCCATGCAGAGAATATTTATAATATTTTCATTATAACGGTACTTTTTCCCGTTTCTCTTTACAATGCCATCCTCAGAATCCCCGGTCTCCTTATCTCCGTCCTCCCGCAGTGCTTCCGTTTCTTCTATCACCGGAAGTTTGCCGTCTGAATTTTCCATCAGGCTGCTGCGCCCCGAAGTTTTCATATATTGATAGGAACATATACCACCCAATATCAACAGCATGAAAGTCCCCGCTATGATCAGACATATCTTAAATCCCTTTTTACCCTCGTTCTTATGACGACGATGGTGATGATGGGAGTTTTTGTTTCTGAAGAACCGAGGTCTTCTTCTGCGCCTTACCCTGTAGTTGTAAAAAAACATGTATCCTGTCCTTTGCTTATTTTACGGTAACTGTAAGCTTTGCTCTGTTTGAAATGTTTCTGTCACTGTCAGTTACGGTATAGTACAGTTCATAAGTGCCTGCCACATCCAAATTCAGCTCATTTTTCCCTGTTATATAGATTTGATGCCAAAGCCACAATCTGTCATCTTTGTCATCTGTTACTTCTTCCACATAGGATAAAAGGTCTATTCGGCTCCCTCTTTCTGTTTCAACATTGTCAGTTTTCAATGTTATGTGTGGCTCTGAAGCCGGTGCCTCCCCGATATCTTCATTTATTTCTGCAGGTGCTTCCTGATTCTCGGCGGGAGGTTGTACATCCTCTGCTGCTGTTTCCTTCTCCGTCTGTTCTTCCGTCTGCTTTTCCTGCGTCTGCTCTTCTTTCTGTTCTTCTTCCTGCTTCTCTTCTTTTTCCTGTTGTTCCTCTTTTCCTGCTTCATCTGCAGTATCTGCCCACAGCTTTGTATCCTCAGTCAAATACCCTATTGTACGTGTGGCCTTCCCCACATTGTTGCTTTTATCTTTCGCATAATAAACAACCGTTGCTCTGAGCTCATCCCTCATGGGAATAACTGATTCCACGATCAATGTCTCACTCACATCCCCGTCGGTTTCATCTACAGCAGTTACACCTTTTAAGAGAATACTTATGTCTTCCCCTTCTGTAAATGTTATTTCATCCTGGGGAAACGAGATAACAGGCGGTATATAATCCCCCTGGCCTTTCAGCCAATAAAATATAACGGCCAGAATCATACTCAGGACTGCCAGTACTATTACAATTATTTTCCTCATCAGGCTGCTGTCCTCTCATACTATTATTTCCTTTCCTTTTTCCCGTAAGATCCATATCTGTAATATTTGCCATAGCCGTATTTTCTTCCATAATACCTGCTGTAGTATTTCTGGCTTCTCATATCCATTTTATTGATAATGGTTCCAAGAATGGGACAATTGCTCTTCTCAAGCTGTTCCTTTATTTCTATTACAAAACGATAACTGATTACTTCTGCCTCTATAACGATTATGGAGCCGTCACAGGATTCCGCAATGATCGCACTGTCTATAACGCTGCCAAGAGGCGGGCTGTCTATAAATACATAATCATATGATTCCCGGCAGGACCGGATCATTTCCTTAAATACTTTATCCCCCAGCAGTTCTGTGGGGTTAGGAGGCACCCGGCCGGAAAATATAACATCCAGTCCCTCCTGGTCTGTGCTGCATACAATCTCCTCAAAAGAAGCCTGACCTGTCAGATGATGCGCAAGCCCCTTAACTTCCTCTGTTATCTCAAAATTACCGGTAAACAATGACTTTCTCAAGTCGCAGTCCGCCAGAAGCACCCTTTTCCCCGCCTGGGCCATAGCCACAGCCAGATTTGTTGTGACTGTACTTTTGCCTTCACTTGGGGTACAGCTTGTGAAGACAATCACTTTCTTATCTTCTCCGCAGAACTGCAGATTGGTTCTGAGTGCCTTATAGGATTCATTGCTTTCATAGTCCAGTTTATTCATTTTTAGTTTTATCCTGCTCATTGCCTGTCCTTCTTTCCTTCGGCTTTCTGTGTTTCTTTATGCTGCCCGCTTTCTTGTCATCCTCGGAAAGTGGAATGGTTCCCAGTACACTGAGCCCCACATACTTCTCCACATCCTCCGGTGATTTAATCGTATCATTAAACATATATCCCAGCAGGATAATGCCCACAGCAATTCCCATACCGACAACGATTCCCACTCCGCCGTTTTTCTTATATGCGAAAGTCGTCTGGGTCTGTGGAATATTTGCCTCCTCCACCACATTGACCGCCTGAGAATTCATTACTTCTTTAATATGGATTGCCGCAGTGTCTCTGACCGCTGTTACTATTTTGCTGGCCAGATAGGGATCTGTATCTGTTACACTGATGGTTATAATTCTTGTATCACCCGGCATCTCCACCAGTATTTTTCTGGCAAGATCATCTCCGCTCATATTCAGCCCCAATTCAGATACTACACTTTCCGTTACATTACGGCTGGTAATAAGCTGCGCGTAATCTTTGGCAATTGTAGCACTTAAAGCCAGGTCCCCGCTTGTTACGTCCGTTGAATTCTCATCTTTACTCAGCACATAGATCTTCGTGCTTGAAGTATACGTGGGTGTTGTTGTGACTTTTGTTAAAATAAGTGCAAGCAACCCCATCACCATTCCCGAAAATATAATGATCCAGATTCGTTCAAACAGCACCCCCATAATATGCGTTAATTCTATTTTTCCTTCTTCTTTATGCCGCAGCGGTTCCATATGTTTTCTCCTATATACGTTTCTTTCTAAAATGCAGTAATTCTAGATATCTTCTGCCTTCTTCACGATTTCCTGCTCCTGCTGGTCCAATTCCGCCATCTTCACCTTCATCTCCTGCTTGAACTCTTTATACTCAGCCAACAACTTTTCTTTGTTTATTTCCAGCTGTTTTTGGTAATCGTAGTATTCCGAATATGTCATAATCTGGAACAGCCCCTGCTCCTCCATCCCTTTTAACTTATTAAAAAAAGAAGTAAACTTTGTCAGACTGACATCTGTATCTCCATCTTTTGAGATACGGAGCACCTCATTCACTGTTACAGCCATAGACTGTCTGCCAGATGCCGCCTTATCCATTGTCTGTTCTATATCCATGTTATTCTGATTCAGAAAACAGCTGTCAATATGCAGAAAATCCTCCTCTGAATCCGTGATCACGGAAGCCTTTTCTTTATTTAAAATGCTCACCTCTCTGAATCCCCTGCTGATCAGCTCCGGGTCATTCTCCGCGGAATACTGGGAAGCAGTTGTAAATATAACGGAAGGCAGCCCTATCTTTCCTTCATTCAGTCTTCCGATAACCGCATCGACCTGTTCTATCCAGTTATTTTGTTCTGCTTCTGTTATCTCAGGCTCCGTAACCGATACCGCATACTCCCACCCTGCATCCAGCATTTCCTGAAATTGTTCTGTATTGATATATGTCCTGTCCTTATCTTCTGTATCAGGGCTTTCCGGAAGCTGACCATCCTTTAATGTAAAAGTCGCCTTAAATCCGTACTGGGCCATCATAGTAAAAATGGTATCGTACAAGTTCCGTTCTATATTGTCCACTGCGATCAGCATGCAGGATTCCCCTTTTATTTTTTTATCCATGGAATCCTTCCATGCCTTGTCCTCATCCTGCCATTTCTTCCGCTCTTCATTGACCGGCTGCAGTTTTACAGCCAATTCATTCACCTGTTCCTGGCGTTTTACTGCCAGCTTCTCTTCATTTTTGATAAATAAAACAAAAAGAATGGCACATAGTATACTTCCAAGGAACAACAGACTCTTTATTATAAGTTTAGATTTTCTCTTCATCATGTCTCTTTTCCAGTCTCCCTACATGGCCCTTTCAACAGAAACCGGCCGTTCGATTCCTTTATAAATATATTCCGGCACCGCCTCATGGACTAAAGCCCGTATATCAAGACTTTCTCCCCATGCGGCGTCATCCAGTCTTTTCAAAATCTCTGCAAATTTCTGATAATCCATGGAAATGGGATGTCCGATAAATATCCGGTCATTCTCCGTTTTTTGAATCCCCTCTTCCTCCATCAGCAGCTCCTCATAAAGCTTTTCCCCCGGCCGCAGTCCGGTGAATACGATCTTAATATCCTTATCCGGCTCATACCCGGACAGTCTGATCAGATTCCTCGCCAGATCCAGTATTTTAACCGGTTCTCCCATATCCAGGACAAATATCTCTCCGCCTTTCGCGTAGGCCCCTGCCTGCAGGACAAGGCTTACCGCTTCCGGTATCGTCATGAAATATCGAATGATATCAGGATGCGTCACCGTCACCGGCCCGCCCTTTTTTATCTGTTCTCTGAATAACGGGATAACACTTCCGTTGCTGCCAAGCACATTTCCAAACCGCACTGCAACAAAATCTGTACGGCTTTTCTGATCGAACATCTGGATGACCATCTCACAGAGCCGCTTGCTTGCCCCCATAATATTGGTAGGATTCACTGCCTTGTCTGTCGAAATAAGAATGAATTTTTCCGTATGATACCTGTCCGCCATCAATGCCGTTTTATATGTACCGATCACATTGTTTTTTATGGCCTCATTTGGGCTGTCCTCCATAAGAGGTACATGCTTGTGCGCGGCTGCATGATAGACAATATCAGGATGGTAAGTGGAAAAAATATTTTCCAGTCTGTTTGAATTTCGGACCGAACCTATGAGCACATCCGGATTTAACTCCGGGCGTTCCCGTTTCAGCTCCTGTTGAATGGCATACGCGTTATTCTCGTACATGTCAAAGATGATCAGCCGCTTTACACCATGGCGGGCAAGCTGTCTGCACAGCTCACTTCCAATGGAACCACCGCCTCCGGTGACCAGCACCACCTTATCCTGCACATATCCGAGGATTTCATCCAGACATACTTTTACAGGCTCTCTTCCCAGCAGATCTTCAATCTGCACTTCCCTTAATTTACTGATATTCACTTCTTCATTAATCAATTGATATGTACCGGGCAGTATTTTAAGCTTACAGGGAGTATGTCTGCACAACTCGATCAGTTCTTTTTTGTCCTGCATACTCAGAGACGGTATGGTTATGAATATTTCCTGAATATCATACTTTTTCACCATTTCCTGAATGTCTTCTCTGGTCCCCGTTATGGGAACACCGTATATCCTTCTGCCCACTAAATTTTTATTATCGTCCAGAATACAGCACGGCTTAAAATTTAAATGATCACTGTACTGCATTTCTTTTACGATGGCTCTGCCGGCCTCTCCTGCACCGATCAGCATTGCCCTTACCGATTGACTCCGTTCTCCGGCTTTTTTTGTCATTTTCAGCATTCTGAGCAGACGGTATGCAAAACGTCCGCCTAAGACTTCAGCCAGCAGCAGAAACAGATATAAAAAGTGATAGCTTCTGGGCATTTCAATATGCAGAATCAGCATACCCAGGGACTGCAGCGCTGCGCTTGTCATACATGCCAGAACTGCGCTGCACATCTCGGAAACACTGGCATATTTCCATAGGCTCCCATATATCTGAAAATATACAAAAACCACTATCGTAGTGATGATATTAATAACTATATATCTTCCCGCCCCCAGCAGATACACCTGCGGTATCTCAAAGAAGCGAAGCTCAAACCGTATATAGAGAGCTGCCAGCTCCGCAATTCCAACAGCAAGCATGTCATAAATGATGAGCATGCTTATTCTTGTTATCTTACTTTGATTTTCCAGGAACTTTATCATATCAACACACTTCTTCCCCCCGTGCCGCTGCTGTCTCATATGTAACTCCCGGCCCATTTTACTGTTCTCTCGCCTTATAATTCTAATATATACGTGAGCACACATCTATTAAAACCGTATCTTTTAATCCGCTTCAAATCCTTATAACTTATAAAATTATATTACTTGGGGATTAAAATAGTCGCACTGTCGTACGATTAGAATTTTTGAGATATTGATGTGTCCGCCTCTGCCGTAAATGTTATAACCAGTAATAGCACAAAAATTTTTTTAATCGTTCTTTTCCTTTTCACAAACTAAAAACTGCCCGCAGAATTTGCAGGCAGAAGCGTATCAAATGAGCAAGTGTAATCAGCATAACAAACTAATACGGCAACTGGCTATCGTAGTCTGCGAATTAGACCTTAGACCCTTTAGTTTTGTGTCACTGCCTTTCGGCAGTTTTACTATTATCAAAGTAAATATCTTAAATTTTCCTTAAATATAAGATTACTCCTCTTTTCGCATTTTGTCAATGTTACATTGCCTAATACCAAAATTATACTGCACTTATCTCTATATCATTTACGCTTCATACTTCTGCTTAACAGATTCACAAGTAAGCCTTTGTTTCCATGCTGCAGTTCCCCTATAACCGATCTCAGATCAGGACATATTTTTTCAGAAATGCGGCAGCCGTTGTGAGAACCACTGAATAAAGGGGCTGTGGATTTCTTTGACCACTTAAAATACCATAATCCCTATACAACAGAAAGGCGATTCATATAGTTCCGTTTCACCTCCGGCTGTATATGAACATACAGATCCAGCGTGGTCTTAATAGAAGCATGTCCCAGTATTTCCGACAATGATTTTGCATCAAAGCCCTGTTCTATCCAACGACAGGAAAACTGATGACGGAGAGCATGTATTTTAATATGCGGTATCTGACATTTATTTAAGAGAACAGAATATTTTCTTTGAATTGTTCTGGGCTCCATACATTTATTCGTACCTGTAAGAATAAAAGCCCCTCTCTCCCTTTTCAGTGATACTGCAAACGGTAACAGCCGGTCAGGAAGGGGGATATCACGGATAGATGTAGCAGACTTGGGGGTTCCGATTATGAGCTGCGTCTGTGGCCCGTCTGCATCACTTGCCGGAAACACTGTATTCTGGCGCCTGACCCTTGTAACCGTGCGCCGAATATGAAGCTTTTTCTGCCTGAAATCCACATCCTCCCATTTAAGACCGCTCAGCTCTCCGACTCGGATTCCTGTATACATACACAACAATATGCCAAATGCAAAGCTGTCCATGCTCCCCAGCAAAACCTCATCTAATTTCCTGAAATTTTCCATACTCATAATTTCCACACCTGCACCACTCGCAGGGATTCGCGGATATCTGAGCGGCTCCGACGGCTGAAATCCCAGTTCCTGCCCAAAATGAAGCAGGTTTTTCAGCACACTTAAAATCACATGAACGCTCCCATAAGCCATTCCCTTGGCAAGCTCCTTCTTAACAAATGCTGAAATGGTCTGATTGGTAAATTTTGTAACAGATATTCCCCCTAAAACAGGCAGTATGTGATTGTTCAATATATTTTCATAATTAGAAAAAGTGCTTTCCTTTACCGTATACCTGATATGCTCCCTCCATTTCAGACTCACACCGGATATGCTGTCATCCTGCTGTATAGCCGCTGTCTGTTCTCTGTATGCAGGGACCTCTGCATGTTCTGATAGTATTTTATCCCTTTTTTGCCGCACCTCCTTATAAGACTTTCCATATAAATACCCATAGCGAATCTTCCCATCCGCATCACGTGCCTTCATATACCGTGCCTCCCAGCGCCCATCCTTCCTCTTCCTAATATTTTCTCCTCTTCTTGACATGTTGACCTCCTTGATATCACATTTGTTCATCCTTTTTAGCAGACCACTTTTTTGACCACTTATGCGATGTATTTTAAACCTGTAATAAGACCTCCTCCCTGTCGCAGGCGATATAACGTCCAAAAATATTGACAAAAAACCGCACATTTTTTTAAGCATATTGACTTTAATACCCTTTAGTGCTAAACTAAAATCAATGAAAAGGTTGAAAAAAGGTGTTTTCAAATATTTTTTTCTATCTTTAGTATGTCGCATTTCTGAAAAAATGTGGTAAAAAATAAGGTGTCACCAATAAAAAAAGATACCCGCCGGCATCCCTGCCGGCGGATATCTTTTTCCCTTACAAGGGCGCCCCCTCATAATCACCTTTTTTATTTTTGATCACCAGTTCTTCTTCTTCCTCTCTGTAAGCTCTCGGGCTCATTCCATAATGCTGTTTAAATATTTTGGAAAAAGCCAGCTGATCCACATAGCCCACGGAATTGGCAATGGCATTGATCTGCATATCTGTGTTCTTCAGCAGGGACCTTGCTTTTTCCATACGCAGGTTCACCAGATATTCCTGGGGTGAACATCCTATGGCTTTCTTGAAACTGCTTGTCAGATAACTCCGGTTCACACCAATGTAATCCGCAAGCTCATTGATCTTGATCTTCTGGTTATAATTAAAGGAAATATACTCCATTGCATGTTTCACATACACAGAACCGGGATACGGATGCGGGCTGCCCGAACCGGGAATATTCTTCCGGTGCTCGTCGATCAGCGCGGAAAAAAACAGCATCAGAAGCCCGTTTCTCCTCAGCTCGTCCGTGTAGGAGAGCTGGTGTGCCTCCAGCATTGCATCGATATATTCATTCAGCACCCCCATACACTCAACCTTATGCACAGGCGTCTTCACTGAAAACCCGGCACTGTTGGCACATTCCTCAGCCTTTAATCCGGTAAATCCCACCCACATATAACACCACGGGTCATCCCGGTCCGCTTCATACCATGCCTCCGTGCTGGGCGGAATCAGGAACGCGTCCCCTGCGCTCAGGTTATATTTCTTTTTATATATCTCCAGAGTTCCCTTACCTTCCCTCACAATATGCAATACATAAGAAGTCCTCTTATTCGGCCCGAAACGGTGCCCCGGGTCGCAGTATTCCCAGCCGCAGTAAATAAGGCATAGCTCCACAGCTTCCCTCTGCAAATCTTCCAGGCATCTGTATCTGGCCGAACTGGTAAATCCGGTTGTGTGTTTCAACGCAATCCCTCCCTCTGCATGCATAGATGACAATGGACAAACACCATTGCCGCGGTTAAAAACGGCGGAAATGTCCGGGAACACTACCCTGAACATTCCCGCCGCATCATTCTAGTCAGTTACCTTTTTCAGGGTATAGAGCAGGGATGCAAAATCTCCGCCCTTCTTGTTTAAATCTTCCCTGTCAATCGGTATACCCACCTGCATCAGCTCATCGCCGTATGCGCAGTAGGTTTTCACCATATCTTCATCTGTCCGTAATCCATATATCTTTGCTATATTGTCATCATAAGATGCGGAAGGAGCCAGATCACAGCTCACCTCATACAGCGTATCTGCATCCAGTCCCTGAAGCTTCAACCTGAGCCAGGATGCGTTTACCTTGTTCATTCTCTGGTAGAACGCGGCAACTGCCTGGGATTTATCCCGGGCCACTACCATCCATGCCGTGTCATTTCCCTCAAAAGGACTCAGCAGACGATAGAAATCGCCGTCCACCTGGATCAGTTCCCTGTATTCCTTCATGAACGCAACCTGCTTTTTCACACTCTCCATCTCTGCCTCTGACAACAGGTTCAGGTCCAGCTCATAGCCAAATGTTCCGAAGTACGCCACATTTGCCCTTGTCTCGATGGGTGTCATGCGGTGCATCTGGTGGTTCGGCACTGCTGACACGTGAGAGCCCATGCTGACAACCGGATATACATAAGAAGTACCGTACTGGATCTTGGTCCTCTCACTGGCATCCGTGTCATCACTGGTCCAGGTCTGCGGTGCAAAATACAGCATGCCCGGGTCAAACCTGGCTCCGCCGCTGGCACAGGATTCAAACAGGATGTCAGGGAACTCTGTTGTCAGGCGGGTATACAGGTCATACACACCCAAAATGTATTTATGCATCACCTTACCCTGCTGGGAGGCGTCCGCCCCTCTGCTGAAAGGCTCTGTCATATAACGGTTCATGTCCCACTTGATGTAAGAGATGGAGGATTCCCGCAGTATCTTAGAGATCATTTCGTAGATATAATCTACCACTTCTTTTCTGGAGAAGTCAAGTACATGCTGATGCCTTGCGTGTGACTCAAAGCGGCCCGGCACACCGATCAGCCAGTCAGGATGTGCCCGGTACAGGTCGCTGTCCTTGTTCACCATCTCCAGTTCCACCCAGAGACCAAACTTCAGCCCCAGCTCCTCCACCTTGCGGGAAAGACCGGAGATTCCGTCCGGCAGCTTTTCAAGGTTGACATACCAGTCGCCAAGACCTCTGTAGTCATCATTTCTGGCCCCGAACCATCCATCGTCAAGGACGAACAGCTCCACACCGGCCTCTTTTGCTTTCTTTGCTATGGTTAATATTTTTTCCTCATTAAAATCAAAATATGTGGCTTCCCAGTTGTTGAGCAGGATTGGGCGCGCCTTGTCTCTCCACGTACCCCTCATGAGACGTTTCCTGTACAGTCTGTGGTATGCCTGGCTCATCTTATTCAGGCCCTGGTCGCTGTATACCATAACCACCTCAGGTGTCTGGAAGCTCTCGCCCTGACCAAGCTCCCACGCAAAATCCTCCGGATTGATGCCCAGCATAACCCTTGTCATATCAAACGTGGAGACTTCTGCCTGTGCCAGGAAATTTCCGCTGTACACCAGGCTGAATCCGTAGACCTCACCCTGATTCTCTGTGGTGTGGGGGCGTTTCAGTGCGATGAACGGGTTGTGTTCCGCGCCGCTGCATGTGCCGTTTGACCCGTGCACAGACTGAATCCCCATATCCAGACGTCTGTTCTTCACATACCGCTCTCTGGACCATGCACCGGACAGCTGTACCAGCTCATAATCCATATCCAGAAATTCCACACTGGCGCTCATGGCCCGCTCCAGGACAATCTTCTGTGCACCCTTCTGCTCAAAACGGACATTTCGGGTGATGACCGGATAATCCTCATAGATTGTATAGGAGAGCACCATATCTGTATCTGTCACGTCATCGTGAAGTGTGACTTCCAGCGTCTCCGCCTCATCCTCAGATTCCGTATATGTAGCCGGAAGGGGCGTGATTGCTTTCTTTCCTCTGTAAATCTCATGGGATACATAGGAAAAGTCCACGATCCTGCTGCCGTTTTCCTGCAGAATCGTGAGAGCAGGGCTTCTGTAGTCACCGGTTCCATACACCGGATATTCCTGCCTTGTATACTGCATGGATAAAATACCCGGCTCCGGAATACATACGGACATCTGGGAGCGCATGGCCTCCTCGTGAAGATAGCTGAAGTCCTCCTTATCGCGGACAGCCTTTCCGTAATACAGATTCTCCAACTGTCCGTTTTCCATGATCCGCATGAGATAACTTACTTCTCTATTAAAAATATGAAATTCTTTTGTCTTTTCATGAAATCTAATCGCCATATTCTTCTCCTTCTGTTTCGATCCGCGCTCAGTCATTTCACTGCGTGCGGCCGGATTTTAAAAACAGGCCGGCGCAATAACACCTTATTACGCCGGCCTTGATTTTCTTAAAGTTTACCACCGCTGGTTGCAATACCTTCGATGAACTGTTTCTGGAAGATCATATAGAGGACAATCATCGGAATACAGGCAATCAGGGAAGCTGCCATCAGTTCCGGGAATTTTGATGTATACTGTCCCTGCATTTTTGCAAGTGCGGAGGACAGAACCAGCATATCCTTGTCTGTGTTGACGATCATCGGCCACATCAGGTCTTTGAACGCGAACACTGCCGTAAAGATACCCAGGGCAACCATACTGGACCGGGTTAGCGGTGCCATGATATAGAGGAATGTCTGTCCGATATTACATCCATCCAGCCTTGCCGCCTCTTCCAGGTCATTTGGAAGTCCCATATAGCCCTGGCGGAGCAGGAAGGTACCGAACGCGGTAACCATACCGGGGAATACCAATGCAAAAATGGTATTCAGCATTCCCATTTTACTTACCATCAGGTACTGGGGAATGATGAAGATCTGAACCGGAACCATCATCTGCAGAAGTACCAGGGAGAAACAGAAGTCTCTTCCTCTGAAATGCAGACGTCCGAAAGCATAACCTGCCAAAGTAGCTGTCAGTACCGCGCAGATAACGCGGAACAGGATCAGAAGCAGGGTATTCTTATACAGGACCAGGAAGTTCATGTTCTCCATAACGGAGGTAAATGCATCTGTTCTCCATACCTTCGGGAAGATGACAAAGGGGTTAACGGATGTTGCCTCTGTCACTGACTTAAACGCTGTAAGAATCATCCATACAAACGGTATCAGCATCGTTATTGATACCAGGATCAAGATTATATGAATGAGGATGTTTATCATTTTGCTTTTTCTTTCCATACTATCCATACTGCATCCCCCTTTCTAGTTGTAGAACACCCATTTTTTCTGCCCTATCATCTGGAACACCGTGATGATCATGGTGATGATCAGAAGCAGGATAACGATAGTTGCACCATAGCCCATGTTCTTGTTGATGAACGCGTATTTGTAGAACAAGTATACCAGGGACTGGGTCTTTTCCAGAGCCGGGTTGGATTTATCCATTACCATGTACATTAAATCGAATACCTGAAGGGAACCGATGACACGTGTTACAAGAACAAAGAAGATTGTCGGGGATAACAGGGGTACTGTTATATGGAAAAAGCTCTTGATGCCTGTTGCTCCGTCGATCTCTGCCGCCTCATAATAATCATGGGGGATCTCCTGCAGACCGGATATAAACAGTACCATGTTGTAACCAATGATGGACCATATACCGATAACAGCAATGGAGAATACTGCGATCTTGGGATCAGACACCCATTTTACATTTGTGTGGAACACGTTGTTGAGCAGACCGAAATCTGAGTTGAACAGCCATCTCCAAACCATGGCAACCGCAGCAGGAGCTGCAACCATTGGAAGGAAGATGATGGTACGGTATACACCGCGGCCCTTCATTTTTCTGTTCAGCAAAACTGCCAGAACCAGGGCTATTATGATAGAGAAAGGAACCTCTACGATTGCATATTTAAATGTGTTGATCAGAGACTGCCATACTTCATGGTCTCCGAAAACCTTTGAATAATTTTCTAAGCCAACAAATATATTTCCCTTTCCGAAATCTCCTGTCTTAAAAAAGCTCTGATAAAAAGTTTGGATGATCGGAATAATATTCAGAACAACCAGTCCAATCACAGTTGGAAGGATAAACAGCCAGCCCCACAAAAACTCGCTGCGTTCCCTGCTGGTTTTCATTTGCTTCTTTGCATTCCCATTACTAGCCACGCCACTCACTCCTTTTCCAAATACAGGCAGATTCTCACGAACCTGCCTGTATTTTAATCCTCGGTCAATTCTGCTTCTCTTTGATTATTCCTCGGCTAATTTCTCATTCATCTGCTCTGCCATTTCCTTGCAGGCATCTTCCATGGTTTTTTCACCGGTGTATACGCTCTTTAAGATCTCGTTGTCCTCATTTTCCCAGGTAACTGTTGTTTTGGAGTATGGTCTGATAACCATGTCGTCCATCATGTTCAGGTATGCCTGTAAATTAAAATCAGCGGATTTTGCCCATGCATCAGAAGTACCTGTGTATGCGGACATTGTTACGCCAAGTTCAGCCTGTTTTTCCTGAGCTTCTTTGGATCCCAGGTATTCGATGAGCTGCCAAGCTTCGTCTGTGTGCTCGCCGTTTGCTGATGCTGCCCATCCGAGGCCGTTATAGATAGAAGCTCTTCTGCCTGTTTTAGCATTCTTCGGAAGTTCTACAACATCACAGTTTGCTGCTGTGTACTCATTGTCACGGTATGCTGCCAGCATCCAGGAACCCTGGAATACCATAGCAACTTTGCCTGACTGGAACAGAACATCTTCGCCGTTCTCAGACATGGTCTCGATAGAAGGCATAACGCCTGCTTTGATCCACTCTTCAAGCTGCTGCATAGCTTCGATGGTCTTCGGATCATCCCATCCTGATGTTTTCTTGTCATCGCTGATAACAGTTCCGCCGTTATCATAGATCATGTTATAGTAACCGGCCTGGTTATTATCGTTTCTCAAAGCCATACCATACTGGCTGCCGTCCTCTTTTGTCAGCTTCTTCGCTGCTTCTGTCACGTCATCCCATGTCCACTCTGAAGTAGGATATTCAAGGCCTGCTTCGTCGAACATTGCTTTGTTGTACCAGAGAGCAATTGTATCTACGTCCTTAGGAACTGCATAATATTTGTCTTCGTATGTATACAGGCCCCAGATATCGGATGGGTAGTTTTCCGGGTCGATCTTGTCACTGTCTTTGATCTTGTCGGTCAGATCAAGAAGCATGTCATTGGACATATATCTCTGGCTCTCGTTTGAGTGCATCCAGAATACATCCGGAAGAGAACCGCCCTGTGCGCCTGCCTCTAACATAGTCCAGTACTCGTCCCATTTTACAACGGAGAGTTTTGTCTTGATTCCTGTCTGCTCTGTGAAACCTGCCAGAATCTCTTTGATACCCGGTTCCTGGTTGGTATCCCAGATGGATACGGAAAGTTCTGCGCCGCTGGAGCTGCCGCTATCTGTCTTTTCGCCGTCAGTCTTCTCACCTTCTGTTTTTGTTTCGGTGTCATCTGTACCTTTGCTGTCTCCGCCGCTGTTTCCTCCACATGCTGCCAGTGAAAGTGCCATTACGCTTGCCAGTGATAATGCTGCTACCTTTCTGAATTTCATACTTGCTCCTCCTTTTGCATTAAAGTTTTCGTCAGAATAACAGTTTTTGCTGTATCTCTGAGTGATAGTCTTATTATAGTTGCACATGGAATAATGTTAAATGGTTATATGTTTTTATAATATGTCATAATGTTATATGTTTGTGCTATTTTTATACTTTTCGTTGATTTCATCGGCTTTTCCTTACAGTTTAATTATTAGAGATGTTTTGTTTTCCATATACTTTTGGTGGTTTTCGTCACAATGACGGGTTCATTCTCACATATTAAGAATACATTAAGTCTAAAACAGATTACATTATTCCATATTTTTTACATTTTTCCTGTTTTTTCTATTATTTCACTCAAAATTACATACCACAATTGCATTCTTCACCATTTAATGCTAGAATAGCCCTTAGAATCACATCGAACTTGTTTATATCAGAAAGGGCGGGAATTATGAATCTTTTAAACGAAGACAATGTTGTTCACATTTTTCTCAGCAGGATCGGGGACCTGGTTGTGGCCAATCTCCTTTTCATTGTCTGCTGCATCCCCATCGTCACCATAGGGCCGGCCATGACAGCGCTGTACCACTGTACGCTTCGTATGGTCAAAGGAAATGACAGCAGCACATCCAAGACATTTTTCCGCGCGTTTAAACAGAATTTCCTCCAGTCTCTGGTGATCTGGATAGGCATTCTGCTGGCGGGCGTCATATTGATCCTGAACCTTCGCTTTCTTATACAGACACAGGAGGCATCCTCCTACGGCAAAATTCTGCTTTACATGTCAGAGGCACTTATGGGGCTTCTGGTCATTGTGGCGCTCTATATCTTTCCCGTGATTGCCGCTTTTGCCAACACAGCCGGAAAACTGCTGAAAAACGCGTTCCTCTTCGCCTTCATGCATTTTCCGTCTACGCTGGCCATTGCCGTCATTACGATTCTGCCTATGTACATGACCTATCAGGACCTTGAGCTGATGCCGCTTTACGCGTGCTGCTGGTTTTTCTTCGGCTTTGCGCTCACAGCCTACATTGACTCTTTCCTGCTGTACCGCATCTTCCGGCCTTATCTGGAAAAAGAAGAGACGCCCCCGGCAAAAGGGACGCCGCAGAAATGAATTGAAACAAAAAAGACACCGCCTTTTTGCAGCAGCGCAGTTCCGTATCTTGCGGAAATCATGCAGCCGTGCAGGCGGTGTCTTTTCTTTTTTATTTCAGCAGTTCATCCAGAACCGCTTTTGCCATAACAATATCTTTTTTCTGTTCCTCACCGGATATCTCGCGCTCAATGGTGATATCTCCGGCATATCCGATTTCTTTCAGTTTAGCCACAAATGCGGGGTAGTTTACCTTACCCTGTCCCAGCGGCACTTCTTCTCCCAGCATATGACCGTCTGTAGGATATCTTCCATCCTTGCCATGAATACCCATGACATACTCACCGAACACCTCCAGAGCATCCACAGGGTTGGCTTTACCGTACATTACCAGGTTTGCAGGGTCCAGGTTAATACCCACATTGCCTTTGCCCAGCTCTTTCTCAATGTCCTGGATAGCTCTTTTCAGCGTAACCGGTGTCTCCTGTCCTGTCTCAAAGAGGAAGTTCTGTCCGTTTTCCTTACACTGTTTCACCAGTTCCTTCAGGCACGCAAGAACGCCTGCATAATTGGGGTCATAAGGATTTTCAGGCATATATCCCACATGTGTAGCCACATCCTTTACATGGATCATGGAGGCAAATGTAATGCCCTTCTGCAGCATTTTCACCCTCTCGAAACGAAATGCCTCAGGAACCAGGCCCAAGGTAAGCTGACCGTCATAGAAATCCCATACTCTCGGACCTTCCCAGCCGCACCAGAATGCCGTGATATCTACTTTGTGATTCTCAGCAGCTGCATTTACCTTATCTGCAGTCTCCTGATTCATAATTTCCTTATCCCAGCACACAAGCTGGCAGCTCTCCATCCCCATGGAACGCAGCTCCGCGAATTTGGCATCCACATCCGTATCCCGGAAAATCTCTATCAAAACTCCTACTCTCATAAAAAATACCTCTCTTTCTTTTCCTTAACCCTTCACAGCTCCTGCCGTAATTCCCCCCACAATGTGTTTCTGCATGATCACGAAGAAGATCAAACTGGGGATCATGGACATTACGATACCCGGAAGAGCGTGTTCCCAGTCCGCTGTCTGCGCGGAGAACTGCATGTAAAGCGCATTCTGAATGTTCATTGCCTTTGCATTTCCGCCTACGATCAACTGGTTGGTGATGATATCATTCCAGGTTGCCAGAGTATCCAGAACCACAACGGTCGTCAGGATAGGTTTCAGCAGCGGAAGCACGATGTTAAAGTATGTTCTCACCTTGCTGGCTCCGTCGATGCAGGCACACTCCTCCAGCTCGATTGGTACATTTTTTACAAATCCATGGATCATATAAACAGCCAGCGGCATACAGAGTCCTGTACTTACCAGTATATAGCCTATCTTACTTCCTGTCATTCCCATGTTTGCCACCAGTCTTGTCAGGGTGATCATGTAGGACTGGAAGGGCACCATCATCGGGATAATGATCAGGACAAAGCAGACACCTGACAGTTTTCCTTTTGTTCTTGCCAGTTTGTAAGCCGCCATAGGCGCAAGGAGCGCGATGATCAGCACTGTACAGATGGTATACAGAAGGGTGTTGCCGATCAATAACGGGAAATCAAACTTTGTCCATGTCTCTATATACATATTCAGGCTCCAGCTCTTCGGAAGGGCCAGAAATTCCTGCAGCATATCATTATATGGTTTAAATGAGTTGATAAATATCAGAAGCAGGGGCATCAGCCAGAATATGGAACAAATGAACACAATAATGGAAAGAACGCTGATTTTTCTCGCTTTTTTCATTATGCCTCTACCTCCTTACTCTTGGTCACTTTAAGCTGTATTACTGTTACGATCAGTACAAATACCACAAATACAAGGGATTTCGCAGTAGCCATTCCGTACCGGTTATTGACAAACGCCTCTTTGTAAATATTGTACGCCACAGAGATCGTGGAGTTTGCCGGGCCGCCCTTTGTAAATACCATGATCACGTCAAATAACTTGAACGCAAAGGTCAGGGATGTAAGCATACAGATCGACACTGCCGGCATGATCAGGGGCACCGTCACTTTTCTGAGCACCTGGAACTTATTGGCACCGTCTATCTTGGCAGCCTCAATCAGCTCTTTCGGCACAGCTATGATTCCGGCAATATAGTTCACCATATAGAATCCCAGATTCTGCCACACAGTCATGATGACTACGACAAAGAATGCCAGTTTTGCCGTTCCGAGCCAGCTCCAGTTGAACATCTCCCATCCGGTCACCTGATACAGTGCTTCAAATCCCGGACCCAGGATAAATTTCCAGATCAAACTGATAGCAGTCAAACTGATTATGTACGGGATATAATAAAACGCACGTCCCACACTTGAGCTCTTCTTCTCTTTCGCCATAACAAGTGCTACCGTAAGAGAAAGCACGTTTACGATCACAACATAGAACACTGAAAATTTCAGTGTAAATGCAGTGCTCTTCCAAAACAGCGCATCATTGGTAAATATATTTATAAAGTTCTGAAGTCCCACAAACTCCATATCCTTACTGATTCCATTCCAGTCAAACACAGAATAGTACAGATTCATCAGAAACGGCACATCTGTGGAAAAAAGAACAAATGCCACTGCCGGAAACACAAACAATGCAAAAATCAATAAATCTTTTGTTTTTCCTTTGCCTTTCACTTTCATTCCTCCGAATTTCCCCTTCTAAAGCGGCAGTCCATGCCATCCGCCTCTTTTAAAAAACGGGGCCGTTGCAGCCGCAACAGCCCCGTCCGGTTATCGTTACCCCGCCGCAGTTTCCAACTTTACTGTACAACCCAGCCGTTCTGGAATTCTTCCGTTACCTGTTCTGCAGTCATGTCGCCTGTCATATAAGCCTGCAGTGCCGGTCCTACAATATCAGCATATCCGTTCGGCTCAATTGTGTGGATCCAGCCGTTTGTCTTGCCTTCTTCCACGTATGTGGATGCATCATTAGCAAGAGCACCTTTTACATCCATATCTGTCTTTGCACCCGGCACAGCACCTACGCCGTCACACATCCATTTCTGTCCTTCTTCAGATGTCAGGATATATTCCAGATATTCTTTTGCCAGGTCAAGGTTTTTGGAATCTTTGTTTACAATGTATGTCCAGTTACAGGAGGACAGCAGTGTTACATCGTCTGCATTGTCACTTACCGGGCAGGGAAGGAATGCCAGGTTCGCATCCGGGTTAAAGGAATCCAGTGTGGACTGGCACCAGTCACCCATATGAATGATAGCCGCCTCGCCGTTTGCAAGCATGTTTTCACATGTCTCCCAGTCAACCTCAAGCGGTTTGTCCGGTCCGTATTTTACAGCCAGATCCAGAAGACGGAATACGTTCTGGAAATTCTTCATATCTTTGAATTTCAGATCTCCGCTGTTCAGTTTCTCCACAACACCCTTGGCATCCAGGGATTTGTCCATCATGAAATGTGTGGAAAGCTGCTGCAGAACCCAGGTCTCTTTTGCAGCGAGAGCAAACGCTGTGATACCTGCTGCGTCCAGCTTTTCACAGGCCGCTTCCAGTTCATCCATAGTCTTGGGAAGCTCTGTGATGCCGGCCTTTTCAAACAGATCTTTGTTGTAGATCAGGCCCATGTTCTCATATGTCCAGGGCAGGGACATGATCTTTCCGTCGGCGTCTTTTCCTGTATCAAGAGCCGCCTCATTAAATTTATCCAGGACGTCTTTCTCATCTGTCCAGTCGTAAGCATATTCATAGTATTTCTGTGCAGAAGTTCCGGATTCTACGTCAAATACGTCCGGAATATCCCCTGAGTTGACACGGGACTGCAGCAGTGTATTGCTGTCATTGGCAGCGTGCTGTACCTCAATCTTAACTCCGGGATGTGATTCTTCAAACTTTTTCGCCATCTCTGCATACTCATCCAAGCCGTAAGCATGGGCATCGAATACTTTCAGAGTAATCTCTTCCCCGCTGTCTGCGCTGTCCTTGCCGGAATCGCCCTTGGACTCCTCTGTGCTTCCGCCGCCGCCACAGGCTGTCAGGCAGGATGCTGCCAATGCCGCTGTCATCAGAACCGCCAGTGTTTTCTTCATCATAATTTTTTCCTCCTTGAAATATATATTTATTTTTATTTCCTGTTCACATATTCCTTTGCCCGTCTCCACTCTTCAATTCCCTGACGAACCGATTTGATGCCTTCTTCCAAAGGTGCAACTCCCACTTCTCTGCCGCTTTGGAGACACTCAATGAAATATTTGATTTCTGTGTAGTACGGCCCCAGATTGGATACGTTGATTCCCGCAGAATCATCCTTCACATCGTATTCCCGCTCAAGCTGGGGATACTCCACCGTGCCGTCATTTTTATAAACTGCCAGAGGTTTCTCATCGCGTCCTCGGAATACTATGCTGGCATCCTCGAAACACGCATGGAAGCTGGCTTCAAAAGGAAGCGCAGAACTGATATCCCAGATTCCCTCTGTCACTGCAAATACTTTTCCGAATTCATATGTAGTAAAAATCTGATTGATCATTCCGCTGGAGAACGCCGTCGCTCTCACATCAAAGGAATCCGGTTCTCCCAGCATATATCTGAGGAAATCAAGATCATGCACATGCAGATCCAGCACAACAGAACCGCTTCTGTCCTCTTTGTGGAACCAGTCTTCAAATCCCCATGCCGCGTCACCGCTCACTCTCTGCATGGTAATGGATTTCAACTCTCCGTATCTGCCGGTTTCATAACAGTCTTTCAAATACCGGTATTCATCGAAGGAACGGACCACCTGGCCAACCATAACCTGTACGTGGTTCCTCTCCTTGGCATCCAGAAGCTTCTGCGCCTCCTCCTCCGTCAGGCATACCGGCTTCTCCACGAACACATTGATTCCTCTGTCCATGGCTGCCACCGCATGCTCTGTGTGGAGATAACTGGGAAGGCAGATATGTACGCTGTCCAATGTCTCTGCTTCCAGAAGTTCCATGCCTGTCTTGTACAGTCTGGCATCCGGCCATTGCTCTGCTGCCTTTTCCAAAAATTCAGGCCTGCAGTCCGCCAGAGCTGTTACCTCAACATCCATCTTGGATGACAGTGCTTTCAGCGACAGGTTGTGGGTGGTTCCCATACCTCCGCATCCTATTAATCCCACTTTCATCTCATCATCCTCTTTTCTTTTTGTTTGTCCAGTGACCTTACTAATAAATTTTAAAATTAAAAGCCTTGCTGCTTTTCCAGCTGTTTTTGGCTTTTAGCTAATGTAAAATTTATTTATTTGATAGCTATACAATAGCATTTGATGTTGTATATGTCAATATGTTTTTGAATTTTTATTGCTTTTAGATGTAATTTACGACACTTTCAACATTTTATATCTATATTTTTTGTGCACTTTTTACCTTGCACCTACTTATTCCTGCGACATTACAATTTATTTCCACTATTTACAAGTGAAATATCACCATCGCCACCTCCACTCCCCTCTCTCATTCATCATTTTATACAAAATTATCCATACTAACCCCTTTTTGTGTAACTTTTCACAAATAATATTGCATATCGCCGCGTTTTATGGTAGCATGCAATTAATAATACCACTTTACAATTAACTTTCAAAGGAGGTGAGCATACGAAACTTCTGACACAACAGGTAATCAAAAACACCAACATGAAGCATCTGTACTCCTCCATATACATTGAGAACGGCATCTCACGTACAGAGCTTGCCAGGCGGACTCATCTAAGCAAGACCACAGTGTCCACACTGGTTGATGAGCTGATCGAAAGGGATTTTATCGCCGACGAAGGTGCCTCCCACTCTGACTGTGTGGGCAGAAAACCCAACTGCCTGAAAGCCCGGACAAACCAGCATTTCGTCATTGTCATAAGCTGGGTAGACAACATTGCCGAAGCACATGTGGTGGACGTGGCAGGCACATCCGTGTACAGTACCAGGCTTACACTGAAAAAAGGGGAGTCTTATATCTCCTTATCCCAGACCTGCGTCTATAAGGACATTTTGTCCAAATACAATCCCCAGCGGATTCTGGGCATTTGTGTGGTGGTATCTGCCATGATAGATGCAGTGCGCAATGAAATATACTCCACTACCCTGAGTCTCGGACCCGGAGGGAGCGGCAATCTGATCCATGATCTGAGCTTTGCTTTCCCTGAATATCCGGTAGCTCTTCTGGAGGACACCGCCTGCTATGCCTACGCCGAAAAAATATATACACAGGTTCGGGAAAAGAACTTTGCTTTTATCAATTTCGGAAGAGGCATCGGTGCCACTATATTTATAGAAGGAAACATGCTGGGCAAGGCCAGCGGTTCTGTCACCCAGTTCGGCCATTATTCCGTCAATCCCAGGGGGCCTTTATGTATATGCGGCAACCATGGCTGTCTGGAGGCCATGTTCTCCGAATCACAGATAAAAGCCCGTCTGGAGGAGTCAGGGAAGACAAGCTGTCTTCTTGGGCGTTCTGCCATCACATTTGAAGATTTAGGAAAGGCAGCACTCTACAAAGACCCTGCTGCCATCCACACTCTGCAGAAAATGTCCCGGGACCTGGTGCTCGCGCTCAGCAACCTGATCTGCATCGTGAACCCCGAGCTGATCATTCTGGGAGGAAAAGGGCAGCACCTGGGCACATTATTTTTGGAGGAGGTGCAGCATTCACTGAGAGATGTGGGATTCCGAAGAATGGTGGATTTCTCAGGGGTGAGATATTCCCAGCTTCAGAGCGACGCCTACTTAAACGGTGCCATGAAATACTTTTTCGACACTTATTATTCCTTCCTGGAACCCAGGCCGCGTGCTTTTTATATCGGCTGAAATACGCCTGCAGCCTATTTGGGCAGGTTTGCACGCCCCGGAAAAATGAATTTATTTGTGCCTTATGCCTTTTTGTGATATGTTTAAAGTAACGAAATTTTAAGGTCCGCAGTACTGCATCGGACATCTCTGCAGACCGCGGCAATGCACGTAACCAAAAGGGTAACGAATCGTTACTGCGATATCATAACAAAGCAAAGGAAAAGCAGGATATTATGAAACTGGTCAATCAACAATTAATCAAAAATACCAATTTAAAACAGTTGTACAATTCCATTTACCAGAATCCGGGCACTTCAAGAGCGCAGCTTTCCAAAGACTCTCATCTGAGCAAAACCGCTGTCTCCTCTCTGGTGGATGAATTAATTGCCCGGAAGTTTGTATATGATTCCGGAACAGGCGGAAGCACGACTGTGGGGCGGAAGCCCAACAGCCTGCTTCTCCGCGCAGAGCAATACTATGTGGCAGTCCTCTGTCTGGAGGAGGACAGGCTGAATGCAGCCCTGGTGGATATTACAGGAGTATCTTCCCTGCCCATGCAGATGGAAGCCTCCTCACCGGAAGCCTACATCCCCCTGTGCCGGGATTACATAGAACAGACTGTGCTCACTCGGATTCGGAAGGAACAGCTCCTTGGAATCTGCATCGTTGTTCCCGCCATGATAGACCCGGACAAACGCGAGATCTTCGCCACTACCCTGAATCTTCCCGAAAAAGATTTTGTAGGCGAAATACAGCGGAATTTCTCTGATTTTTCCGTCAACATCCTGAATGATACAGCCTGCTTTGCTTACGCGGAAAAAGTCTACACACAGATTTCGGAAAAGGATTTTGCTTTTATCAATTTCGGCAAAGGAATCGGTGCCACACTCTTTATCCGAAACGAAATGCTGGGACACGCCTGCGCATCTTACACCCAGTTCGGACACTACTCCATTAACCCCAAAGGAAAATTGTGTTCCTGCGGAAACAGGGGATGCCTGGAGCTGATGATCGGTGAGGGTTCCTTAAAGGACAGAATTGCCCAGACCGGAAGCAGCCCGGCCTTTAAAAAATCAACTGCTGTCACATACGCTGACCTGGGCCAGGCCAGTGTATATGGGGATGTGGTCTCCCGCAAGGTAATACGGGATATTGCAGATGAATTTTCCCTGGCACTGTGCAATCTGATCTGCATGGTGCATCCAAAGCTGATCATCATCGGAGGAAAAGGGAAGGACCTTGGCCCCGTATTTTTACAGGAGATCCAGGAATGTCTGCGCACTACAGGATTCCGCCGCATGGTAGATTCCGTCAGCGTCCGCTACAGCCTTCTGGATTCCAGCGCCCTGTACAATGGTGCTATGAAGTATTTTTTTGATATTCACTATAATTTTACGCAGGAGATGGACGGATGCTTCTTCATCGGATAAAAATCCGCTGTCTTCTCATATAAAACGGAGGTATGAAATGAAAAAACTCAGAGCTGCAATTATGGGCTGCGGCAGAATTTCCGTCTGCTACGAGGACGCCTTTAACCGTCTCTCTGATCAAGTGGAGCTTGTATGCGCCATAGATGTTGACGAGGAAAAAGCAAAGGCTTTTGCAGATAAATTTAACTGCCATTACTGTACTGACCTGGAGACTGCCCTCCAGTATGATATTGATGTCATCCACCTGTGCCTTCCCCATTATCTGCACCCGGTCATAGCAGTAAAGGCCATGGAGGCCGGACTTCATGTGCTGACAGAAAAGCCGGTGGCTGTCTCCCTGCAGGATGCAGACAGGATGATAGAGGCACAGCAGCGCACCGGCAAAAAGCTCGGCGTTATATTCCAGACCCGGTATACCAAAAGTGTGGAAAAGCTGAAAGCACTCATGGACGACGGATATTTCGGACGCATCCTCTCTGCCCGCTCCTATCTCACCTGGAACCGCCCGCACACTTATTATGAAGGAAGTGACTGGAAAGGCACCTGGGACAGAGAAGGCGGCGGCGTACTCATAGACCAGGCCATACACAGTATGGACCGGGTGCGCTATATGCTGGGAAGTGACATTGAATGGATTGAGGGCAGCGTACATAACCACTGCCACGATACCGTGCGTGTGGAGGATGCCGCGGAAGCTGCCATACAGTTTAAAAACGGCTGCATCTACAACCTCTATGCCTGCAATTCCTACGCCTCAGACGCCCCCATCACCATTGAATTTCAGGGAGAAAAGGGACGCTGCGGGCTGATCCAGGATATGGGCTTCTATGAGGCTGACGGATGCTACACAGAGATTCGGAACACCTATGAGACAACCAATGTGGGACCGGATTACTGGGGCAGCAGCCACCACCTGCAGCTCAGGGATTTTTATGATTCCATACTCTATGACCGTCCGGTTACCATAGACGCCATGGAGGGAAGGAAAACGCTGGAAATGGTAAAAGGAATCTATCTGTCCTCCCTGGAACGGAAACGGATCTATCTTCCGTTTGAAGATGTGTGTTATAAAGATTTGAATACACCAAAATAAATACCATCCGGCAGGCCGGACTCAATTACCGGGGATTTTTACATCCCCGGTAGTATTATCTAATAATTTCCCTGACTTTTTCCACCGGTATTCCGCAGATTTTCGCAATCGCTTCCGGGGTCTCCCCCTGCATATACAGCTTAAACACCTGACGGGTCCTTTCCTCCCCTCTTTCCTCCCCTCTTCTTTCCGCACTGCTTATCTGCGAGTTATAATCCCTCAAAGCCTTATCCCTGGCCTCATACTCCAGCCGCTTCTTTTCATCCGCACTCATAGTCTTCAGTGTATTATATGCTTCATTGAGATATTCGTTTGCTTTTGCCACGCGCTCAAACTCCTCTCTGCTTTTTCCACTGAAGAACTTCATCCACAAAATGACATCCTCCCCTGTACGCACTTCCTTAGGCAGCTTTTTCAGCTCCAGAATCTGAATCTCCATCTTATCCGTATATACTTTTCCCGTCTTATCATCTCGAAAATGAATGGTTCTGTAGCACTCATCATCATCCGGAAAATGTATAAAATCCAGAATACTTACGTGGATACACTTCTGCAGCTTTTTATATGGTTCTCCCTTTTTTATCTGGCTCGTAAACATTCTTCCCATATAAAATAAAACACGCTCGTCCCAGTATTCAAAGTATTTGACCTGCATTTCTATGTTCATCCTGGTCCCGTCCGCAAGCAGCACATGGACATCCAGAATTCCCAGCTTATCATCCGGCCAGTCACCTCCAAGAGATGCCTCAAGAAGTGTTGTCTCCTCTATCTCCTCCGGAGGGATGCCTATAAGCGCAGCGACAAACCCTTTTCGCACTATACAGTTTTTCATCAGTTCTGTAAAACAAAAATCCACAGTGGGCAGCATTATGAAATTGTCAGTTTCCATAGATTCTCCTTTCCTGAACAGAATATACCTGATGCAGGAAAAAATCTCTCTGTGATTTGCCTTTATTGTATCATAACTTATCAGGCTGTAAAAGACAGTAATTCTTTCCCGGACAAAATCAGCCATATCTGCTCTGTCGGCTATTTACTTTTAAACAATGGAGTTTCACGGCGAAATGCCGATTAGAAATTAAAGAGCGAACGCTCATTGATATCTTTAATCAGAAGTGTATCACAACCCACCCCAAATAACAATTAGACAATACGACGAAATTCAAATAATGAGAAAAGGCAGTACAGCCCTGCGCCGCACCGCCTTCCTTTTCTCTCTCAATACACAAGAAGTTTACATAACATATACAGCCGCCTCATATGGCCGCATCATCCGCTCCTCCAGTGCTTCCTCTCCCTTATAATTATCAATCACAAGCACAGCCTTACCTGCATCCAGCCCCTCAGGCATTTGGAAAGGAACTTCATTCTCCGTGAAATTCAGCACCACGAACATCTTTTTGCCTTCATAATTTCTTTCATATATATAAAGACTCTCATTCTCAGGCTCATATTCCCTGAAATCTCCGTACACAGCAACCCCATTTGCCTTCCGCATCTGAATCAGCCTTTTCATATAATAGAAAATAGAATCCCGGTCTTCCAGCGCTTCCTTCACATTGATATCCTTGTAATTGGGATTCACCTTCAGCCACGGTGTTCCCGTGGTAAATCCGGCATTCTCGCTGTCATCCCACTGCATGGGAGTCCTTGCATTATCGCGGGAACGGAATCTGATGGCATCCAGCAGAACCTCCGGGTCCGCGCTGCCGTTAATGACACGCTCTTTCCAGAGATTTTTTACCTCTATGTCATTGTAATCCTCAATGGAATCAAAATGCACATTTGTCATTCCGATTTCCTCGCCCTGATAAATATACGGGGTTCCCTGCATGGTCAGAAGCATAGTGTACAGCATTTTTTGGCTCTCTTTGCGGTACTGCCCGTCATTTCCCCTGCGGGACACGGTTCTTGGCTGGTCATGGTTGGTCCAGTACAAACTGTTCCATGCCTTATCCTGGAGAACCGTCTGCCATTTGCTGAAGCATGCCTTTAATTCCGGCAGCGGCACTTTCCGATAACTGTAACGCTCAGGTCCGCAGTCCAGCGCGTTCTGTTCAAACTGGAAAACCATATTGAGCTCTGTACCCTCATTATTGGCATAGCGCAGGGCATGTTCCAGGGGAACATCCGGTGTCTCACCCACTGTCATAATATCATATTTTGATAAAACCTCCCGGTTCATCTCCTGCAGAAATTCATGAATTCTGGGCCCGTCCTGAAAATACTCTGTTCCGGTGATCTCCGCCGGTTTTCCATTCGGCAGCCCCGGTGTCTTTGAAAACAGACTCACAACATCCATACGGAAGCCGTCACATCCCATATCCAGCCAGAATTTCATCATATCATAAATCTCACCGCGCAATTTCGGATTCTCCCAGTTCAGATCCGGCTGCTTCTTTGAAAACAGATGCAGATAATACTGGTCTGTGGTCTTATCATACTCCCACGCGGGACCGTAGAAATATGAGGTCCAATTGTTGGGCTCTCTCCCATCCCTGCCGTCTCTCCAGATATAATAATCCCTGTACGGGTTATCCCTGGATTTCCTGGATTCCGCAAACCACTGATGTTCATCTGAAGAATGGTTCACAACAAGATCCATCACCAGCTTCATGCCCCTCTCATGGATGCCCGCGAGCATTTCCTTAAAATCATCCATGGTTCCGAATTCATCCATAATATCCCTGTAATCAGAGATATCATATCCATTGTCATCATTGGGCGATTTGTAACATGGAGACATCCAGATAACATCAATCCCCAGGTCCTTCAGATAATCCAGCCTGCTGATCACGCCCCGCAGGTCCCCGATTCCGTCTCCGTTGGAATCCATAAAACTTCTGGGATATATCTGGTAAACAACCGCCTCTTTCCACCATGCTTTATTCATGCTGTTCTCCTCTCAAAATTCTGTTATTCTTTTACCGCTCCATTTGAGATACCGGCAACGATCTGCTTCTGGAACAGAAGAACAATCAGAAGTGTCGGTATGACTACCACAACCGTGGCCGCCGCGATCTGGCTCCAGAACACCGTAAACTGGTCCTTCAGATAACTCAGACGTACCGGCACTGTCTGTATATTCTCATTGATATTCAAGGTACAGGACAGCAGATACTCATTCCATGCAGAAATAAAACTCATAATTGCCGTGGTAAATACGCCCGGCGCAGCAATCGGGAAGATGATTCTCCAGAGCATTCCCCATGTGGAGCAGCCGTCAATTTTTGCCGCCTCTTCAAGCGCCAGCGGTACCTGGTTAAAGTGTGCGACCATGATCCACACAGCACTCGGCAGTGTAATTGTGGAATATGCCAGGCAGACCCAGTATGTATTCAAAATCTTCAGTTTATAGAACATATTAAAAATAGGCCCTACAACGATCATCTGCGGGAACATGGCCACTGCCAGTATCAGTCCCATAAGCAGAGCCTTTCCCTTGAACTTAAATCTGGAGATAATGTAAGCTGACATAGATGCCACAATTACAACATAAAACGTAGTAGCTGCCGACATAACAAAGCTGTTGCCAATAGCACGGAGCATTCCTTTTTCTACAATAACCGTCCTGTAATTTTCCAGTGTGGGATTTTCTGCTATAATACGGTAAGCATTTGCTCCGAAAATTTCCGATTCCGGTTTAAAAGAACTGATCAAGATCCAGAAGAAAGGAAATATTGTGATCATCAGAAAAATTACCACGAAAATCCAGCAGACAATATTAAATGTTTTATTTTTACTCATTTTCCTTCCTCCCCTCTAATCATTATTGATGACTTCCGCGCCCAAAACCTTCACGTAAATCACAGCTATAACGGCAACACAGACTGCCATTCCCATAACCACCACAGAACCATATCCATAATTACTCTGGCTGAACATCAGCTTATACGAGTACACGGAAAGGGATTCTGTACCGTTCCCGGGACCGCCTCCTGTTAAAATTGCAATTAAGTCATATACACGGAACGCATCCATAGTACGGAACAAAAGCGCTACCAAAAGACTTGGCTTAATGAGCGGAAGAGTAATACTGAAAAATGTTTTAAAAGGTCCTGCACCATCTATAGATGCGCTCTCATACAAACCTCTGTCAATGATCTGCAGGCCGGCCAGAAGAAGCAGTGCCATATACGGCGCCGTTTTCCATACATCGGATATTACAACAGATGTCATGGCTCCATTTGCCGTCAGAAGCATGGCTGACTGCTTTGGTATCAGCCCGATAACGGAAAATATCTTTGATATAATACCGTAGCTGCCGTCATACATATAACTCCAGATCATGGCAGATACTGCCGTAGGAATCGCCCAAGGAATCAATGCGATCGTTCGAACAGCGCCGATACCCTTGATTGCTTTATCCATAATCAATGCCAGTATCATGCCTATCACCAGCTCAATCGCCACAGATATAACCGTAAACAACAGTGTATGAAGCAGTGCCTTATAAAATCTTGTATCTGTAAATAACTTAGCAAATCCCTTTAAACCGATAAAGTTAGATGCCACCACACAGTTATCCATGTCATCCAAAATCTTCGGCATACCCTCTCTGTTATACATCTCCAGATCCGCATTCCTGTCGTAGATATCGGTGAGTCTTTCCCTGATATCTTTATTGAATGCCTGTATTTCTTTGATCGTATCAGATGAAACCTTCTTTACGCCCTTAGATCCCTCATACGTTGTCAGCAGTTCATCTACCTCTGCCTTTATTTCCTCAAACTCGGCTACATCCTCGCTGCTGAGTCCTTCTGTAGCCATATCCGTCTCTATAAACCAGCTCACATAACCAAGGTCCTGTGCAAACAATTCCTCATTCAGCTGCTCAGACATATAAAAGCTATTGTACTGCTGATCATTGGTACGGTAATCAAACAGTGTATACACCAGAGATGTAACAATAGGATATATGGAAAATATGCCAATAAAAATCAACAGCGGAAGAATGAACAGGAACTGTTTAAACGTCATTCTTTTAATCATAATCTTCCCTCTTTCCCGACAATAAAAGCGGTTGCAAGACCCCTTTTGATTGCTGCGAATAAAACAAGGGTGCCGTATTAAACTACAGATATATACGACACCCATTTACTCAATGAATCCCCCTGCACCCATGCGGGTGCCTGATCACGGTTACTGTTTCAACAGACCTTCCACTTCTGTGGTGGTTCCGTCCAAATCTGATTCTCCTGATAAGAATTTGTGGATGGAAATCTGCAGTGCATCAGATAGTTCCTCATATTTGTCTGAGGAAGGTCTTGCAATTGTATTTTCCAGGGCTTTCATGAAGCCTTCTTTACCGAGAAGCTGATTCGCTGCCTTTACGTCTGCATCTTCCAATGCATCGTTAAATCCGGGCACATATCCACCCTTGCTGCAGAAGATCCTCTGTCCTTCCAGGGATGTAAAGTAATCCAGGAATTCCCACGCACCGTCTTTATGTTCACTCTTTGCATTCATAGCCAGCAGCCATCCGCCGATACAGGAACCGCCCGGAATTGGTGCGATATCTGTCTGATCCTGTGTCACTGCAGCGCCTTCTGCCCCAAGCAGACCCCATACATACGGCCAGTTACGTGAAAATACCGTATCACCGTTTACATAGCTGTTAGCAGCTTCTGATTCCTGATATACCAAAATATCATCCGGAGTTGCATCGGAATCAACAATCTTTTTCATGGATTCCAGTCCGCCTTTTACATCTGTAAAGTTAGCAGTATACTCGTTTGCGTTGCAGACAAGTCCTTCATACTGATTCGCCTGGAAAGTAAATCCTGTCTTGGTTCCGCCCTGGCCTTTGTATGTCTCTGCCATAGCAAGCAGGTCATCCCATGTGAAATCTCCGCTTCTCAATTTGGCTGCATCCTCCTCGGATACAATATCACTTCTGAAATAGATAACGCCAAAGTCAGGATACAATGGCAGCGCATAAGTCTTTGCATTGTATGTACCTGCCTGAATAGAACCTTTGTTGTAATTCGCCGGACTTCTCTTTGCCTTCATCATGTAGCTGTCCAGAGCTTCGATATAACCTGCTGCAGCCATATCACCAGCCCAGACCGTATCAATGGAAACCAGATCATATTCAGAACTTCCCGCTGAGAACGCTGTGTTCAGCTGGCTTCTTGTCTGGTCTGTGTCGTTGGAGGCGGTCACCCATTTCACTTTATATTTGTCCTGGGATTTCTCAAAACCCTCGATCACCGCTTCCACAGCGCCGTTGCCATCATCAGAACGGAACAGGGTAATCTCTTCACGGTCACCTTCTGCTGTTGATTCCTTTGTCTCGTTCTCGGCGTCACTGCCCGCGTCATCAGCTTTGTCCGCATCATCTGTTTTGTCTGCGGCTTCCTGCTTGTCCTCACTGCCTGCGTCTGTGGTGGCTTCCTTATCATTTCCGCCACCGCACGCTGCCAGACCAAATACCATGGCTGTACTCAGCATTACTGCTACAATTTTTCTTTTCATTCTTTTTTCCTCCTTTTGTTGGTGTTTTACGATACTTACATAAAATGTCGCATCCTGGCTGTTAGTGTTGTGCAACACCTCTATTGATATAATAAACATTAGCACAATGCCCATTATCTGTAAATAGGTTTTATATAAAACCATCACAATATATAATTTAAACATTGTTCATTTATACATTTTGCACATAACTAATCTTTGTACAGTCATCAAATTACACATTCCCATTTTCTTTTTATCTGACAAATAGATGAACTTTCTGACAACCTCTTGCAATTCTGATAATTTCTGCTATCCTATAATAGAAGTAAAATACGATACTTTACTTATGTCACATTCAGACAAAAACTTTCCTGTAACAGACAGCGCAGGCTGTCAGAATTTGGGGGTAACCGTATGATAACGATAAAAGAAATAGCAAATATAATGAATGTCAGCCCAACCACGGTTGCCAACGTGATCCACGGCCGCACCAGCAAGGTGTCAAAAGAGAACGTGGAACGTATCCAGCAGGCTCTGAAGGAGCACAATTACGTGCCCAAGATGGGGCTGGAAGCTCTGACAAAAGGCAAGACCAGGCTGATCATTGTGGTGATCCATACCACAAAACGCTACACCCAGACCACCGTCGGCGATCCGTTCTACAGCCAGACCATCGGTGTGCTGGAGGAAGAGATACGAAGGGCCGGCTACTATATGATGCTGTATATAGACCGGAACCTTGACAATATTTTCAAGACAGCACTTTCCTGGAACGTGGCGGGAATCATTGCTGTGACACTGTCCAAGACCAACTATGACAAGCTGTGTTCCCTGGTGGACTGCCCGGTGGTGGGAATCGACACTTTTATGGAAGATACCGCCTCACTGCCCGACCAGGGGTATCATGTCACCCTGGATGACATCGGCGCGGGGAAGCAGATGGCAAACTACCTCATCAACACAGGTTTTTCCAATATAATTGTAATCTCAGATGCCAAGATAGGCTCCTCTGCTCTGAGAGCCGCAGGCGCCAAAGCCGCTCTGAAAGAACACGGCATAAGCACTGAAAAACAATGGCACATGGTACTTGACACGCAGAAGAGACGCAGAGACAGCCAGTACAATTCCCTCCTGGCGCTGGCAGGAAAAAAATATGTACTGTTCTGTACGGCAGACCAGCTTGCCTTTGAGGTGATTGGCTATCTGAACGAACACGGCTGCCATGTTCCCCGGGATATCTCTGTGTGCGGATTCGATGACAATCCTTACGCGGAGTTCTGTATTCCCAAGCTGACCACCATGCATCAGGACATTGCCAGAAAGGGAGAACTGGCCTCAGAGCTCTTGTTCCGGCTGCTTTCCGGAGAGAAGGTGGCGGAGAAGGCAATCCACCTTCCCGTGGAGCTGGTAGTGCGGAAAAGTGTCCTTCCGCCGGATTGACAATTTTTTAACCATTTTGAATGCGGTAGATTCAGGTATTTTCCTGTTTTACCGCATTTTTATGGGTTTTCTCTCTTCCTACACTTTGTAGGAAAACCTTTGAAAAATCCCCCCTTTTTGCGGCTTGTACTTTCTGCGCATTTTGGTACAATAGAGTTATAAATTTGTACAGGAGGTTTTGCAAAAATGATAATCATTGGGGAAAAAATCAACGGTTCCATACCGGCAGTTGCAAAAGCCATCGCTGAGAGGGATGCGGAATTCATCAAAGACCGTGCCAGAAAGCAGGCCGCTGCCAATGCCACCTACATAGACTGCTGTGCTTCCGTTCCGGAAGAGATTGAAGTTGAAACTTTAAAATGGATGATCGATTGCATCCAGGAAGTTACAGATCTTCCGATTTCCGTGGACAGTCCCAGTACCGCAGTTTTAAAAGAAGCTTATAAGTTCTGTAAGAGACCGGGTATCTTCAACTCCGTATCAGGAGAGGGCGACAAGATTGACACCATCTTCCCGATCATGGCAATGGAAGAGAACAAAGACTGGGAAGTCATTGCACTTTTAAGTGACGATACAGGAATCCCCAAATCCGCAGCTGACCGTCTCCGTGTATTTGACAATATTATGGCAAAGGCAAAAGAATACAACATCAATCCAAACCGTCTTCACATTGACCCGCTGGTAGAGATGCTGTGTACTTCCGAGGACGGTATTGCCATGAACATCGAGGTAATCGAAACTGTTCGTAAACAGTACCCGACGATTCATATTACTGCTGCTATCAGCAACATATCCTTCAATCTGCCGGTTCGTAAGCTGATCAACTACGGCTTTATGATCCTGGCTATGAACGCAGGACTTGACAGTGCCATCATGGACCCCACGAACCGAGATATGCTGGGTCTTGTATATGCTACAGAGGCACTTATGGGCGAAGATGATTTCTGTATGGAATACATCGGTGCTTACCGTGAAGGACTGATTGGACCTGCTCCGAAAAATTAACATTTATGGTGTTCGTGTTGAGGAATGGAATTACTGAAAAGGGAAATAAAAAACTATAAAATATATTTTTTAAGAAATGGGAGGAATTTATTATGAGTAAGATTCAGGCTGTTGCAGATGCTGTTGCTGCTGGAAAAGCAAAACTGGTTGGTGGATTAGTTCAGGAAGCACTGGATGACGGATGCCAGGCTGTAGACGTATTAAACGCAATGATCGACGCAATGGGCGTTGTAGGCGAGCGTTTCAAAAACAACGAGATTTTCGTTCCTGAAATGTTAGTTGCAGCACGTGCAATGAAAAAAGGTGTTGAGGTTCTGAAACCACATCTGGCAAGCGGAAGCGCCGGCGTATGCGGCAAGATGGTTATCGGAACTGTTGCCGGTGACCTTCATGATATCGGTAAAAACCTTGTTGCCATGATGATCGAGAGTGCCGGATTTGAAGTTATCGACTTAGGAGTTGATGTACCGACAGAGAAATTCATTGAAACTGTCAAAGCTAACCCGGACGTTAAGATTGTTGGATGTTCTGCTCTTCTGACCACAACTATGCCGGCATTAAAAGCTACTGTTGAAGCTTTAAATGCTCAGGATTTCCGCGGCAATATCAAAGTTATGGTTGGCGGCGCTCCTATTACACAGGAATTCGCTGATGAAATCGGTGCTGATGCTTACACAGCTGACGCTGCATCCGCAGCTCAGAAAGCAAAAGAGCTGGCATCATAATGAAATTAGCTTAAATCCATATCTGTCATGCATACCCTATAAAGAGGGAGGAGGTACCGTAAGGTGCCTCTTCTCTCTTTTTGCTATATTATTGTCACAATGACATATTTACGTGTCCCCTCCGGTCCACTATAATGAAAACAGATGAATTATTATGTCTATTTTATCTTTTGGAGGAGAACAACGAATGGCTATCAAAAAAGATACTACCGGGAAACTATTTACCCTGCTTACCAATAACAGCATGTACCAGATGAAGGTGGACGATCTGGGATTTCTGGTACATACATGGTTCGGAAAAAGGACACCTATATTTGACTACTCATACCTGAATGTGGGAAGAGACCGGGGATTTTCCGGCAATCCCTATATAGCAGGCGACAACCGCGCCTATTCTCTTGACACTCTTCCCCAGGAATTCCCCACATACGGCAACGGGGACTACAGGGAGAGCGCTGTGCGGATACGCTATGCATCTGGTGCTTCCTCCTGTGAATTCCGCTATGAATCCGCTCAGATCCTGGAGGGAAAATATTCCCTTCCCGGCCTTCCTGCTTTCTACGCGCTTAAGGAAGACACTGCTGACACCCTAGTCATCACGCTGAAGGACAGCACACAGAACGTATATGTACATCTCTATTACGGTGTCCTGGAGGAAAAGGACATTATCACCAGAAGCGTGACTGTGGAAAATAAAGGGGAATCCCCCATTTATCTGGAGCGTATCATGAGCACCTGTACGGATTTCCAGTTCGGAGACTTTGATTTTATCAGCTTCTACGGACGTCACGCCATGGAGCGACTGCTCTCCCGCACACAGGTCCATCACGGCATTCAGTCTGTTGGAAGCACCAGAGGCGCCTCCAGTCATCACTACAATCCATTTGTGATGCTTGCCGCACAGGGCACTACAGAGACCAGGGGGGAATGTTACGGTTTTTCCTTCCTCTACAGCGGTGATTTTCTGGCTGAGGCAGAGAAGGACCAGAGTGGACAGACCCGCTTCCTCATGGGTATCCACCCGGATAATTTCTGCTATAAACTGGATTCCGGAGAAGCATTCCATGCGCCGGAGGCAGCAATGGTCTACAGCGCAGAGGGAATGGAAGCCGTCAGCCACCGCTTCCACCGCGCGATCCGCAATAACCTCTGCAGAGGTGAGTATAAGAAGGCCCGCCGCCCTGTTCTCATCAACAACTGGGAGGGCACCTACTTTGATTTCACCGGAGACAAGCTGGTGGAAATGGCAGAGCAGGCAAAAGATATGGGAGTAGAACTGTTTGTCATGGATGACGGATGGTTCGGAAAACGTGAAAGTGACAATTCCGGTCTGGGTGACTGGATCGTAAATGAAAAGAAACTGGGATGCACCTTAAAGGACCTCTCCGCCCGCATTCATGCCCTTGGCCTCAAATTCGGCATATGGTTTGAGCCGGAATGCATCTCTGAGGACAGCGACTTATACCGGGCACATCCCGACTGGGCATTCAAGGTTCCCGAGAAATCACCTGTGAGAAGCCGTTACCAGCTTGTCCTTGATTTTTCCCGCAAAGAAGTACGCGACCACATCTACAACATGATGTGTAATGTATTGGACAATGCGCAGGTGGAATACCTGAAATGGGATTTTAACCGCAGTATCGGGGATATTTTCACCACCGCCCTCCCCGCAGACCGCCAGGGCGAGACAGCACACAAATACATTCTTGGGCTTTACGAATTTCTGGAGAACCTAAACAAACGCTACCCCGGCATGCTCATTGAGGGATGCAGCGGCGGCGGCGGAAGATTTGACGCAGGCATGTTATACTATACCCCGCAGATCTGGACCAGCGATGACACCGACTCCATCGAACGGCTGAAGATACAGTACGGCACCTCCTTCTGCTATCCTGTCAGCACCATGGGCGCCCATGTCTCAGCCTCCCCTAACCACCAGACAGGCAGGACTGCTTCCCTGAGTACAAGAGCAACAGTCGCTATGGCCGGCACCTTTGGCTACGAACTGGACCCTGCAAAACTGACGGAGGAGGAAAAGGCGGAAGTCAGGACACAAATCGAGACATTTAAGAAATATTATTCCCTTATCCAGGACGGCACCTATTACCGTCTGGCAAGTCCTTATGAAAATGAAGAATATACGGTATGGGAATTTGCCGCGGAGGATAAGAGTGAGGCACTGCTGGGCATTGTCTCCACAAAACTCACTGCAAACAACCTCTTTACCTGCATCCGACTGCGCGGACTGGACCCGAATGCCATGTACCGCATGGGTGACAAGACCTATTTGGGAGCTGCCCTTATGGAGGCAGGACTCCCCATGCCGGTACCCGAAACGGAATATCAGAGCTGGAACCTGCATTTAGTAAAAGAATCCTGATAAATTCCTAATAAATTTCATATAAAATCTCTCATAACTTAACCGCGGCAGTTTACTGCCGCGGTCTTTTCTGTTATACTTACTCTATAGCAAAATTGGGGGAATGAAAATTGAAAACACATGAAGTAACTTTTATCCGTGAAGGCAAAAGTATTCAGGCAGAAGAAGGCACTACCCTGCTGCAGGCGCAGCGTCAGGCAGGCCTTGACCCGGATGCTCCCTGCAGACAGATTA